>LNFM01004378.1_pt1 | contig 26100 bp, 23 predicted proteins | sample 596031 | NCBI WGS metagenome assembly LNFM01 (sample SAMN04254537, study PRJNA301005) | activated carbon metagenome | isolation source: dual media filters at the Ann Arbor, Michigan drinking water treatment plant | place: USA: Ann Arbor | reverse complement strand
GCAGCAGGTCGCAGGCGAACTCACTCAAGCCACTCTCGGCGCGCAGCCAGGCCTGCGTTTGCGCGTGCCCGCGATCCCAGTGCAGCCACAGGCTCTGCCCTTTTTGCAGATCGAGGCTATCGATCTGCTCGCGGCTCACGGGGCGACCACCGCCCAGGCCATCCAGGACATAGGCGTGCACCAGGCCACGCGGCAGCGCGCCGGGCTCTGGCATGGGTAGCTCTTGCAAACGTATTACTCCGGCATGGTCAGTGCTGATGGCGATACGATCACACCGTTATTGTCGGCATACACATACTCGCCTGGACGGAAGGTCACACCACCGAATGTCACAGCCACGTTCAGGTCGCCAATCCCGCGCTTGTCAGTCTTCATCGGGTGGCTGGCCAGGGCCTGAATGCCAAGGTGGGTCTGCGCCAGCACATCGACGTCGCGCACACAGCCGTACACCAGGATGCCTTCCCAACCATTCTTCGCGGCTTTCTCCGCGAGCATGTCGCCGAGCAGCGCACGGCGCATGGACGCACCGCCGTCGACCACCATTACCTTGCCGTGGCCCGGCTGCTCGACCTGCTCCTTGACCAAGGAGTTATCTTCAAAACACTTGACGGTCACAATCTCTCCGCCAAAGGAGTCGCGTCCGCCGAAGTTGCTGAACATAGGCTCAACGACCTGCACCAGCTCCGGGTACGCATCGCAGAGATCAGGGGTGATGTAGTGCATGGAAGGACCCTCACGTCAGAAAAAGTGGCCAAACCGCAAGCAAAGTGACTGGAACGAATTAACGCGTCATCTTAACGGCATCAGTGTCCAGGCGAAATGCTCGTTGTGACCGCAGCTACAGAGCCAGTCGACAGCACATCGCCACCGGGGGCCTTCAGCCAGCGCTGCACCAAAGGCCAAACCTCCTGCTGAGCGGCCTTGCTCACCAGCATCTCGACATGGCCGAAGTCTTCACTGAAGCCATGGGTGCGGCCCAAACAGATGTAGCGCGCTTGGGCTGAGCCAAACTGCTCGAGCAAACGCTTGCAGGCCCAGGGCGGGTCTTGGGTATCACCTTCGGCAGCCACTGCAAGCACCGGCACCTGCACCTGTGCCAAGCCGGCCCACCAGTCATGCTCGCGGTCGCCAAAGCGGCCGAACAGGCCATGCCAGCGCAGGCTCTCGAGCGCCAGGCCAATCGGCTCATCCTCAGGCCCGCGCTTGAGGCGCGACCCTGAAAGCGCCGCAAAGCGCTTGAGCAGCAAGCGCGCGCCCCATTCGATGGGCGGTATTTTTAGTGGCCAGTATGTCCGGCTGATCTGACTGCCAAACAGCGACACCGAGGCGACCTGCGCCTGATCCAGAGACTGACCACCCAATGCGCCGGCGAGAATAATGCCGCCCAGCGAATGCCCCAGCCAATGGGCAGGTTGCGGATTTTGCTCATGAATAAACGCGCCAATAGCCGGCAGGTCATAGCGCACATAGTCGCTGACGCGGTTGTGCCGGTAGGCCAGATTGCGCTGCGACAAACCGTGGCCACGCATTTCTGCAATCCATACATCAAAGCCTGCCCGCGCCAAGTAAGCACCCAGACCAATCCCCTTAGGCGAGTACCAGAAGCGGCGATTGGAAAAACTGCCAGGAATGAGCACCACAGGTACGCCGCGCACCCCATCACTATCTGCACGCTCCAGGGTCGCTAGCCCCAGGCGTGTGAGCGCCAGTTCGACGCTTGGATCGGGGCTATTGCCCGGCTTGAGGCGATAGACATCTTCGCTCAGATCACCCCGCAACTCAGCGCTGGCAAGGGCAACGGGGAAAAGCTCACTGCTGCTTTGCATCGTTTTCAACTCGGGTACAAAAACTGCCAACGGCAATTTTTCAGGTCGCACGACAACGCACTTGATGATCGTTATCAGAACGAGGAACCACAAAAAAGGGCAGGTTCTACCCTGCCCTTGGCTGAGACAGTGGACCGATCAGCTCTGCTGCTGGCCTTCGGCCAGGAAGAACCAGGTGTCGAGCACGGAGTCTGGGTTCAGCGACACGCTTTCGATGCCCTGCTCCATCAGCCACTTGGCAAGATCAGGGTGATCGGAAGGCCCTTGCCCGCAGATACCGATGTACTTGCCGGCCTTATTACAGGCTTGAATCGCGTTGCTCCGCAACTTCTTCACCGCCGGATTACGCTCATCGAACAGGTGCGCGATGATCCCGGAGTCACGATCCAGGCCCAGGGTCAGCTGGGTCAGGTCGTTGGAGCCGATGGAGAAGCCGTCGAAGTACTCGAGGAATTCGTCCGCCAGAATCGCGTTGGACGGCAGCTCGCACATCATGATGATCTTCAGGCCATCCTGACCGCGCGCCAGGCCATTGGCCGCCAGCAGGTCAACCACCTGGCTGGCCTCACCCAGGGTACGCACGAACGGCACCATGATCTCGACGTTGGTCAGGCCCATGACGTTGCGCACTTTCTTCAGCGCGCGGCATTCCAGCTCGAAGCAATCGCGGAAGGCTTCGCTGATGTAACGCGAGGCACCGCGGAAGCCCAGCATCGGGTTCTCTTCTTCCGGCTCATACAGCTTGCCGCCGATCAGGTTGGCGTATTCGTTGGACTTGAAGTCCGACAGGCGCACGATGACCTTTTTCGGCCAGAACGCTGCGGCCAGGGTGCTGATGCCCTCGACCAGTTTCTCGACGTAGAAGTTGACCGGATCGTCGTAACCGGCGATGCGCTTCTCGACGCTGTCCTTGATCTCCGGCGGCAGCCCGGCGAAGTTCAGCAGTGCCTTGGGGTGCACGCCGATCATGCGGTTGATGATGAATTCCAGACGCGCCAGGCCCACACCTTCGTTCGGCAGCTGGGCGAAGTCGAAAGCGCGGTCGGGGTTGCCGACGTTCATCATGATCTTGAACGGCAGATCGGGCATGGCATCGACCGAGTTCTTGCGAATGTCGAAGCCCAGCTCGCCTTCAAAGATAAAGCCGGTATCACCTTCCGCACAGGACACAGTCACGCCCTGACCGTCCTTGAGCGTGTGCGTGGCATTGCCGCAACCCACAACCGCCGGAATACCCAACTCACGGGCGATGATCGCCGCGTGGCAGGTACGCCCGCCACGGTTGGTGACGATGGCGCTGGCGCGCTTCATCACCGGCTCCCAGTCTGGGTCGGTCATGTCGGACACCAGTACGTCGCCCGCCTGGACCTTGTCCATCTCCGAAACATCGTTGATCACACGGACCTTACCGGCGCCGATTTTCTGGCCAATGGCGCGACCTTCGACCAGCACGGTGCCGGTTTCCTTGAGCAGATAACGCTCCATCACCGTGGCGCTGGCGCGGCTCTTCACGGTTTCTGGACGGGCCTGGACGATGTACAGCTTGTTGTCGTCACCATCTTTGGCCCACTCGATGTCCATCGGACGGCCGTAGTGCTTCTCGATGATCATCGCCTGCTTGGCCAGCTCGCTGACCTCGGCGTCGCTCAGGCAGAAGCGGGCGCGCTCGGCACGATCGACGTCGACCACCTTGACCGATTTACCGGCCTTGGCTTCCTCGCCGTAGATCATTTTGATGGCTTTGCTGCCCAGGTTGCGGCGCAGGATCGCCGGGCGACCAGCCTCCAGTGTCTGCTTGTGCACGTAGAACTCGTCGGGGTTGACCGCACCTTGCACCACGGTCTCGCCCAAGCCGTAAGCGCCGGTGATGAACACCACATCACGGAAGCCCGACTCGGTATCCAGGGTGAACATCACGCCGGCAGTGCCAGTTTCCGAACGCACCATGCGCTGCACGCCGGCAGACAAGGCGACCAGTTTGTGGTCGAAGCCCTGGTGCACGCGGTAGGCAATGGCGCGGTCGTTGAACAGCGAGGCGAATACTTCCTTTGCAGCACGGATAACGTTGTCCACACCGCGAATGTTCAGGAAGGTTTCCTGCTGACCAGCAAAGGACGCATCCGGCAAGTCTTCGGCAGTGGCGGAAGAACGCACGGCCACGGCCATGTTGTCGTTGCTGCCGGCCATTTCAGCGAAGGCAATGCGGATCTGCCGATCCAGTTCAACAGGGAATGGTGCGTCCATGACCCATTGACGAATCTGCGCGCCGGTCTTGGCCAGGGCATTGACGTCGTCTACATCGAGGGCGTCGAGGGCCGCATGAATCTGTGCGTTAAGGCCGCTTTGCTCGAGAAAATCGCGGTAGGCCTGAGCCGTAGTGGCGAAACCACCAGGCACCGATACACCGGCGCCGGCGAGGTTACTGATCATCTCGCCCAGGGAGGCGTTCTTGCCCCCTACGTGCTCAACATCGTGATTGCCGAGCTTATCGAGGGAAACTACGTACTCTACCAAGGTGATCTCTCCACTGAGGTGTTGGAAAAGCTCGAAGGACCGTTGTACTTCGCGGAACATGCCCGCACGATTATGGCTTGGCCCTGGAAAATGAGTAACAATGCCAACCAGTCCAGGCCGGCGAACGCGGGCCTATCATAGCCAAGAAAGATCCCCAGCTTAAGGCCCACGGCGCAAATGAAACGAACCGCTTTCTTTATCTCCGATGGCACCGGCATCACCGCCGAAACTCTGGGTCAGAGCCTGTTGGCGCAGTTCGAAACCATCGCCTTCACCAAGCTCACGCGCCCTTATATCGACAGCGTTGAAAAAGCGCGCGCCATGGTACAACAAATCAATAATGCTGCCGAGAAAGACGGCTCGCGCCCGATTATCTTCGACACCATCGTCAATCAGGAAATCCGTGAAGTCCTTGCCCAATCGGAAGGCTTCATGATCGACATCTTTTCCTCCTTCCTCTCCCCGCTGGAGCAGGAGCTCAGCTCCCATTCCTCGTACTCGGTCGGCAAGTCCCACTCCATTGCCCACAACTCCAATTACATGGAGCGCATTGAGGCGGTCAACTTCGCCCTCGACAACGACGACGGTGCGCGCACGCATTACTACGACAAAGCCGACCTGATTCTGGTCGGCGTATCACGTTGCGGTAAAACCCCCACCTGCTTGTACATGGCCATGCAGTACGGCATTCGCGCGGCCAACTACCCGCTGACCGAAGATGACATGGAACGCTTGCAGCTGCCGGCCTCCTTGAAAAAATACAAAGAAAAGCTGTTCGGCCTGACCATCGATCCTGACCGCCTGACGGCTATTCGCCATGAACGCAAGCCTAACAGCCGCTACTCCAGCTTCGCCCAATGCGAGTTCGAGGTGCGTGAGGTAGAGGGTCTGTTCCGCCGCGAAAACATCAACTTCATCAACTCCACGCATTTTTCGGTGGAAGAAATTTCCGCGAAGATTCTCGTGGAAAAAGGCGTCGAACGGCGCTTCAAGTAGCGTCAGTAAACGCATGATTCCAAAAGAAAAGGCTTGCTGACCTCAAGCCTTTTCTAGGCGTTTTCGGCTAGAACGAATCCTCTGGGACACGCACCCAGCCTTCCATCAAAATGCGCGCACTGCGGCTCATGATCGCCTTGGTCACAGCCCACTGGCCATCCACCCACTCAGCCTGTGCACCCACGCGCAACGTGCCGGACGGATGACCAAAACGCACCGCCTCCCGCGCATTACCGCCCGCCGCCAGATTGACTAGAGTGCCCGGAATCGCCGCTGCGGTGCCGATGGCCACCGCGCAGGTACCCATCATGGCGTGGTGCAGCTTGCCCATGGACAGCGCACGCACCAGCAAATCAACCTCTGCGGCCTGCACCGCTTTACCGCTGGATGAAACGTAGTCCTTAGGTTTGGCGACAAAGGCGACTTTCGGCGTGTGCTGGCGGGTCACTGCCTCATCCGCCGTTTTGATCAGCCCCATGCGCAACGCCCCCGCCACACGGATCTTCTCGAAACGCGCCAGCTGCTCAGAGTCACCGTTGATCTGCTCGCGCAACTCAGTGCCTTGATAGCCAATATCTTCGGCGTTTACGAACACGGTCGGAATGCCCGCAGTGATCATGGTGGCCTTGAAGGTGCCGACACCCGGCACGTCCAGGTCATCGACCAGGTTGCCGGTGGGGAACATTGAGCCACCCTCCTCACCGTCGTCAGACGGATCGAGGAACTCCAGCACGATTTCGGCCGCAGGGAAGGTCACACCATCGAGTTCGAAGTCGCCGGTTTCCTGAACCTGACCATTACTGACTGGCACATGGGCGATGATGGTTTTCTGGATATTCGCCTGCCAGATCCGCACCACGCACACGCCGTTTTCCGGGATGCGCGCAGGGTCAAGCAGACCGGCGTGAATGGCAAAAGCCCCAGCACCGGTAGACAGGTTGCCGCAGTTGCCGCTCCAGTCGACGAAGGCCTTATCGATCGAAACCTGGCCATAGAGGTAGTCAACGTCGTGATCCGGTTGACTGCTTTTTGAAAGGATCACGCACTTGGAGGTCGAGGACGTTGCTCCGCCCATGCCGTCGATCTGCGCCGCATAAGGATCGGGGCTGCCGATCACCCGCATAAACAGCTTGTCGCGCGCGGCGCCCGGCACCTGGCAGCTTTGCGGCAGGTCCTGCAGGCGGAAGAACACGCCCTTGCTGGTGCCACCACGCATATAGGTGGCGGGGATTCTAATCTGGGAGAGATGAGCCATGGCTTGGTCCTGGCTGAAAAGTGAAATTGCCGTAGGGTGGATCACGCTTCACCGTCGGTGCGTGAAGGCGGTGGATGGAAAAGCGCCATCCACCCTACGGAATCAGGCGACGGCGCCTTCGAGGAAGTCCTGAGCGAAACGCTGCAGAACGCCACCGGCCTTGTACACATGCACTTCGGCTGCAGTGTCCAAACGACAGGTCACCGGCACTTTGACCACGTCACCGTTGCGGCGATTGACCACCAGGGTCAGGTCGCAGCGTGGCGATACATCGCCTTGAATGTCGTAAGTCTCAGTGCCGTCGAGGCCAAGAGTCAGGCGGGTAGTGCCCGGCTTAAACTCGACCGGCAGCACGCCCATGCCCACCAGGTTGGTGCGGTGAATACGCTCGAACCCTTCCGCCGCGATCACTTCCACACCGGCCAGGCGAACACCTTTGGCCGCCCAATCACGCGAGCTGCCCTGGCCATAGTCGGCCCCGGCGACGATGATCAGGTTCTGCTTGCGGTTCATGTAGGTTTCGATCGCTTCCCACATGCGCATCACCTGGCCTTCCGGCTCGACACGGGCCAGCGATCCTTTCTTCACCACACCGTCAACCACAGCCATTTCGTTGACCAGTTGCGGGTTGGCAAAGGTGGCGCGCTGCGCGGTCAGGTGGTCACCGCGGTGGGTGGCGTAGGAGTTGAAGTCTTCTTCCGGCAAGCCCATTTTGTGCAGGTACTCACCGGCCGCTGAATCCAGCAGGATGGCGTTGGAGGGCGACAGGTGGTCGGTGGTGATGTTGTCCGGCAGGATTGCCAGCGGCAGCATGCCTTTGAGCGTGCGTTCGCCGGCCAATGCACCTTCCCAGTACGGCGGGCGACGGATATAGGTGCTCATCGGGCGCCAGTCGTACAATGGGCTTTCAGCTTCGGTGACAGTGCCCAAATCGAACATCGGGATATAGATCTGCCGGAACTGCTCAGGCTTCACTGAAGAGGCGACGATGGCGTCGATCTCTTCGTCGCTCGGCCACAGGTCTTTGAGGGTGATCGGGTTGCCGTTCTGGTCATGACCGAGCACATCCTGCTCAATGTCAAAACGCACGGTGCCGGCAATGGCGTAGGCCACTACCAGCGGTGGGGAAGCCAGGAAGGCCTGCTTGGCATACGGGTGAATGCGCCCGTCAAAGTTGCGATTACCGGAGAGCACAGCGGTGGCATAAAGGTCGCGGTCGATGATTTCCTGCTGAATCACCGGGTCCAGCGCACCGGACATGCCGTTACAGGTGGTGCAGGCGTAGGCGACGATGCCAAAACCCAGCTGTTCCAGCTCGCTCAGCAGGCCAGCTTCTTCCAAGTACAACTTGGCGACTTTCGAACCCGGCGCGAAGGACGTCTTGACCCACGGCTTGCGCAGCAATCCCAGCTGGTTGGCTTTTTTCGCCAGCAGGCCGGCCGCCACCACGTTGCGCGGGTTGGAGGTGTTGGTGCAGCTGGTGATGGCGGCGATGATCACCGCGCCGTCCGGCATCAGGCCCTCGCCCTCTTCCAGCTTGCCGGCGGCCAGCTTGGCGTCATCGGCAATGCCACGCTCGTGCAGTGCCGAGGTCGGCAGGCGTTTGTGCGGGTTGCTCGGGCCGGCCATGTTGCGCACCACGGTCGACAGGTCGAAGCTCAGCACGCGCTCGTATTCAGCACTGACCAGGGCATCGGCCCACAGGCCAGTGGTCTTGGCGTAGTGTTCGACCAGCGCCACCTGCTCAGGCTCACGCCCGGTGAGCTTGAGGTAGTCGATGGTCTGCTGGTCGATATAGAACATCGCCGCCGTTGCGCCGTATTCCGGGCACATGTTGGAGATGGTTGCACGGTCGCCGATGGACAGGCTGTCTGCGCCTTCGCCGAAGAACTCGACCCAGGCGCCGACCACGCGCTCCTTGCGCAGAAACTCGGTCAGCGCCAGGACGATATCGGTGGCGGTAATCCCAGGCTGACGCTTGCCGGTCAGTTTAACGCCGACGATATCGGGCAAGCGCATCATCGACGGCAGGCCGAGCATCACGGTTTCGGCTTCCAGGCCACCGACACCAATGGCGATCACGCCCAACGCATCGACGTGCGGAGTGTGGGAGTCGGTGCCGACGCAGGTATCCGGGAACGCAATGCCGCCACGTGCCTGGATCACCGGGCTCATTTTCTCCAGGTTGATCTGGTGCATGATGCCGTTGCCGGCCGGGATCACGTCGACGTTCTTGAATGCCGTCTTGGTCCACTCGATAAAGTGGAAGCGATCCTCGTTGCGGCGCTCTTCCACGGCGCGGTTCTTCTCGAACGCATCCGGGTCAAAGCCGGCAAATTCCACAGCCAGGGAGTGGTCGACGATCAGTTGGGTCGGCACCACCGGGTTGACCTTGGCTGGGTCGCCACCTTGTTCGGCGATGGCATCACGCAGGCCGGCCAGGTCGACCAGCGCAGTCTGGCCAAGAATGTCGTGGCACACCACCCGCGCCGGGTACCAGGGAAAATCCAGGTCCTGCTTGCGCTCGATTAGCTGCTTGAGCGCATCAGTCAGCGCTGCGGGTTCGCAGCGGCGTACCAGTTGCTCGGCCAGCACGCGGCTGGTGTAGGGCAGTTTGGCGTAGGCACCCGGGGTGATGGCATCGACCGCCTCACGGGTGTCGAAGTAATCCAGCACCGTGCCGGCCAGCGGTTTGCGGTATTGAGTGTTCACTGGGCTGCTCATTATTTGCGGTCCTTGAGCGGCACAAACTTCAGGTCCTCAGGACCTGTGTAGTTGGCGCTCGGACGAATGATCTTGCCGTCGATGCGTTGCTCGATCACATGGCTGGACCAGCCGGAGGTGCGCGCGATCACGAACAACGGGGTGAACATGGCGGTGGGCACGCCCATCATGTGGTAACTGACGGCGCTGAACCAATCGAGGTTGGGGAACATCTTCTTGATGTCCCACATGATGGTTTCCAGGCGTTCGGCGATGTCATACATCTTCATGTTGCCCTGCTCAGCCGACAGCTCGCGGGCCACTTCCTTGATCACCTTATTGCGCGGGTCCGCCACGGTGTAAACCGGGTGGCCAAAGCCGATCACCACTTCCTTCTTTTCGACCCGCGCACGGATATCGGCCTCGGCCTCATCCGGAGTGTCGTAGCGTTTCTGCACCTCGAAGGCCACTTCGTTGGCACCGCCATGTTTCGGGCCACGCAGCGCGCCGATACCGCCGGCGATGCAGCTGTACATATCCGAGCCAGTACCGGCGATCACCCGCGAGGTGAAAGTCGACGCATTGAACTCGTGCTCGGCATACAGGTTGAGCGAGGTGTGCATGGCGCGCACCCAGGATTCACGCGGCTTCTCGCCATGCAGCAGGTGAAGGAAATGCCCGCCGATGGAGTCGTCGTCAGTTTCCACCTCGATGCGCTTGCCGTTGTGGCTGAAGTGGTACCAGTACAGCAGCGCGGAACCCAGAGAAGCCATCAACTTGTCGGCAATATCACGAGCGCCAGGGTGATTGTGGTCGTCCTTTTCTGGCGACACGCAACCCAGCACCGACACAGCGGTACGCATCACATCCATCGGGTGAGCGGACGGCGGCAATTGCTCAAGCGCAACCTTTAATGCCGCAGGCAACCCGCGCAGGGCCTTGAGTTTGGCCTTGTAGCCGGCCAGCTCAGCCACGTTAGGCAATTTGCCGTGCACCAACAGATGGGCGATTTCCTCGAACTCGCAGCGGTTGGCAAAGTCGAGCACGTCATAGCCGCGGTAGTGCAGGTCATTACCGGTGCGACCCACGGTGCACAGGGCGGTGTTGCCGGCAGCAGTGCCAGAGAGGGCCACGGATTTCTTCGGCTTGAAGCCTGGGGTGGTTTCCGGGGTTGCGCTCATGCTTATCTCCTCAAATCCGGTTGATGCGTTGTTATTTTTTTGCGGCAAACAGGGCGTCGAGCTTCTGTTCGAAGGCGTGATAGCCGATGCGGTCATAGAGTTCGGCCCGGGTCTGCATCAGCTCGATCACGTCTTTCTGGTGGCCGTTCTGGCGAATCGAGGTGTAGACACTTTCTGCTGCCTTGTTGGCGGCGCGGAAGGCCGACAGTGGGTAAAGCTGAATAGCCACGCCCACCGAGGCCAGTTCGTCGCGAGTGAACAACGGCGTGGCGCCGAACTCGGTGATGTTGGCCAGTACCGGGACATTCAGCGCATCGACGAAGCGCTTGTAGGTCGGCAGGTCATAGGCCGCTTCGGCGAAGACGCCGTCGGCACCGGCCTCCACGTAACGCAGGCAGCGCTCGATCGCCGCATCCACACCCTCGGCTTGAATCGCGTCGGTGCGGGCAATCAGGAAGAAGTCAGGATCGGTTTTGGCATCAGCTGCAGCGCGCACGCGATCAACCATTTCCTCGCAGGAGACGATCTCCTTGCCCGGACGGTGGCCACAACGCTTGGCACCCACCTGATCTTCGATATGCGCGGCAGCGGCGCCGGCCTTGATCAGGTTCTTGATGGTGCGCTCGATATTGAAGGCGCTCGGGCCAAAGCCGGTGTCGATATCCACCAGCAACGGCAAGTCGCAGACATCGGTGATACGGCGCACATCAGTGAGCACGTCATCCAGAGTGTTGATGCCCAGATCAGGCAACCCGAGGGAGCCGGCAGCCACCCCGCCACCGGACAGGTAAATCGCCTTGAAACCTGCGCGCTGGGCCAGCAAGGCATGGTTGGCATTGATCGCACCGATCACCTGCAGGGGCGACTCGATGGCAAGCGCCTGACGGAAACGCTGGCCTGGGGAAAGCTGACTCATGACTCACCTCGTGGTTTGGCTGTCTTGGTGTGTGCGCTCACTCCCGTGCTGCTGGAGAAATGGCGCTCGATATTGCGTTTGGACGCCCCGATATGCCGGCGCATCAGCAACTCGGCCAGCTCGCCGTCTCGGTCGGCGATGGCATCGAGAATACGGTGGTGTTCGGCAAAGGCCTGACGTGGCCGATTGGGCGTCGCGGAAAACTGCAGGCGATACATGCGCACCAGTTGATAGAGCTCGCCGCAGAGCATCTGGGTCAGGGTCTTGTTACCGCTGCCCTGGATGATGCGGTAATGGAAGTCGAAATCGCCTTCTTGCTGGTAATAGCCAACACCGGCCTTGAAGGCAGCATCCTGTTCATGCAGATCGAGCACCGCGCGCAGTTCATCAATTTCTGCCTGACTCATGCGTTCGGCAGCTAGGCGACAAGCCATACCTTCCAGGGACTCACGAATCTCATAGAGCTCAATCAGCTCGGCATGGCTAAGCGACACCACCCGCGCGCCAATGTGCGGCACGCGCACCAGTAGGCGCTGGCCTTCCAGGCGATGAATCGCTTCACGCAGCGGGCCGCGGCTGATGCCGTAGGTGCGCGCGAGTTCAGGCTCGGAAATCTTACTGCCTGGGGCAATCTCGCCCTTGACGATAGCGGCCTGAATACGCCGAAACACATGCTCGGAAAGCGTTTCCGCATCGACCTGTACCGCTGCATCAGCAAGCCGCTCATCACGCATATTGTCGACACCCTTTTATCTTCTGCGGTAAAAATTACGCAGAACGATCATTTAGGTCAATTGAAAACCTGCCACTGTCGACAATCGTCTTAAATAACTGAAGTATCTAACCAGTCATAATTGCCTGCACAAACGTCCTAAGCGCCTGCCGACGGGAAAAATCGCATGGTAAGATGCCGGCACTTCACGGTCCGCCGCGCGTTTTCGGTGCACCTTGCTAAACTGCCAATCGGCGGTGGCGCAGGTGCATGGCACACCTCGCGGGCCTTTGCTTTATCGATACGCAGCACCCCAACAGGATTTATGAGACTCACACCCTTCGCCTTGCTGCTCAGCCTTGCGCTGCTGTCTGCTCCGAGTATCGCCTCCGAGAAGACGGTCTACGGACTCAATGAATACGTGCAATTGCTCGACATCGACCAGCGCGTGGCCGCAAAACTCGACACCGGCGCCCAAACCGCCTCACTGAGCGCGCGCGACATCAAGCGTTTCAAACGTGACGGTGAAACCTGGGTGCGTTTTTACCTGGCCATCGATGATGCCCACGCTCACCCCATCGAGCGGCCACTGGCCCGTATCAGCAAAATCAAACGGCGCGCTGGCGACTACAATCCTGAAGAGGACAAAAGCTACACCGCGCGCCCTGTGATCGAGATGGATGTGTGCATGGGCGGCGCATTGCGCACGATCGAACTGAACCTGACCGACCGTAGTGCGTTCCAATACCCGCTTTTGATTGGCTCCGATGCACTTCAGCGTTTCGACGCACTGATCGACCCAAGCCTTAAATACGCAGCGGGGAAACCTGCCTGTGCCACCGACGCAAACCCTGGCGAGTAATTCCCATGCGCTCTCTTACCCTGCATCTGAAAGTCCTGATCACGCTCTTGGTGAGCCTGGGCATTCTGATTACGGCTTACCAAATCTTCATCCTTGGCATCCCCGTGACCGAGGACGAGACGGACGACCTGTGGAATATCGATGCCAGAGTCGAGTTCCAGGCCAACCCGCGCGAGCCGGTGAAGCTGCAGATGTTCGTGCCCCCCCTGAACCAGGATTACGTCAGCCTCAACGAAAGTTTTATCTCCAATAACTACGGGGTGAGCGTCAACCGTGCCGACGGCAACCGTAAGGTCACCTGGTCTGCCCGTCGCGCCAGCGGTAAGCAAACGCTCTACTACCGCCTGGTGCTGACCAAGCGCTACAGCGGTGAACAGGCCAAAGCCAGTGGCCCGATCTTCCGCGACAGCATTCCTGTCGAGGGCCCGGAGAAAATTGCCGCTGAAGCCCTGCTTGCGCCAATCCGCCAGCACTCGGCAGACGTGGAAACCTTCATCAGCGAGACCATCAAGCGCGTCAACAATGCCAACGATGACAACGCCAAGCTGCTGCTGGGTGGCGATGCCTCGACGGCTAACAAAGCCCAGGCCATCGAGCTGTTGCTGTCCATCGCTCACGTGCCGATGCAGCGCGTGCACACCATTCGCCTGGCTGCTGAAATCCAACAAAACCCAGAGCTCTGGCTGCGCAGCTTCAACGGTGACCGTTGGCTGTACTTCAACCCGGAAACCGGCGAACAGGGCTTGCCCAACGACCGTATGGTCTGGTGGACGGGCGACGAGCCGCTGGTCACGGTCGAGGGTGGCCGCCAAGCGCAAGTCAGCTTCAGCCTGAACAACAGCGAGATGAATGCCATCCGCCTGGCCAAGCTGACTGACGAAAACACCGACGCCGACTTCCTCGAGTACTCGCTGTATGGCCTGCCGCTGCAAACGCAGCAGACCTTTATGATCATGGTGATGATCCCGATCGGCGTCCTGGTGATCCTGATTCTGCGTAACCTTGGCGGCCTGCAGACCCTGGGTACCTTCACCCCGGTGCTGATCGCCCTGGCGTTCCGCGAAACCCAACTGGGCTTCGGTATCATTCTGTTTACGGTAATTACCGCCGCTGGTTTGTCGCTACGTTCTTACCTGGAGCATTTGAAGCTGCAGATGCTGCCTCGGCTGTCGGTGGTACTGACCTTTGTGGTGGTGCTGATCGCAGTAATCAGCCTGTTCAGCCATAAGCTCGGCTTGGAACGCGGTCTGTCGGTGGCCCTGTTCCCGATGGTGATTCTGACCATGACCATCGAACGCCTGTCGATCACCTGGGAAGAGCGCGGTGGCAGCCATGCCTTCAAAGTCGCCGTGGGTACGCTGTTCGCGGCCACCCTGGCGCACCTGCTGATGAGCGTGCCGGAACTGGTCTACTTCGTCTTCACCTTCCCGGCGATTCTGTTGATTCTGGTGGGGTTTATGCTGGCGATGGGTCGCTACCGCGGCTATCGCCTGACCGAACTGTTCCGCTTCAAAGCCTTCCTCAAGGATTAATGCCATGTTTGGTCTGATCAAGACGTGGAAGGCCCTTGAAGCCAAGGGCATCATGGGCATCAACCGGCGCAATGCGGACTACGTGCTGAAGTACAACAAACGGCACCTGTACCCCATTGTGGACGACAAGATCATCACCAAGGAGCGCGCTATCCAGGCCGGCATCAATGTGCCGGAAATGTACGGGATCATCTCCACGGAGAAAGAAATCGACAACCTGGACAGCATCATCGGCGGGCGCACGGATTTCGTCGTCAAACCGGCACAGGGTGCCGGCGGTGACGGCATCCTGGTCATCGCCGACCGCTTCGAGGACCGCTACAAGACCGTCTCCGGCAAGATCATCAGCCATGAGGAAATTGAGCAGCAGATCTCCAGCATCCTCTCAGGGCTTTACTCCTTGGGCGGTCACCGTGATCGCGCGCTGATCGAATACCGGGTCACCCCCGACCAGATCTTCAAGAGCATCAGCTACGAAGGCGTACCAGACATTCGTATCATCGTCCTGATGGGCTATCCGGTCATGGCCATGCTGCGCTTGCCGACGCGCCAATCGGGCGGCAAGGCCAACCTGCACCAAGGCGCCATCGGTGTCGGTGTAGACCTGGCCACCGGCGTGACCCTGCGCGGGACCTGGCTGAACAACAAGATCAGCAAGCATCCGGACACCACCAATGCGGTGGACGGCGTGCAATTGCCGAACTGGGACGGCTTCATGCGCCTGGCAGCAGGCTGCTATGAGCTGTGCGGGCTGGGCTATATCGGTGTGGACATGGTGCTGGATCAGGACAAGGGCCCGCTGATTCTCGAGCTCAACGCCCGCCCCGGCCTGAATATCCAGATCGCCAACGACTGCGGCCTGACCCACCGCGCCCATGCCGTCGAAGCCCGACTGGCAGAGTTGGCCGCCAAGGGCATTGAAGAAACACCCGAGGAGCGTATGCGCTTCGCTCAAGAGCTGTTCGGCCACATCCCGGCAGCGCCACTGTAAGCCCTCACTGCCCCAGGCCAGGCAAGGCCTGGGGCAGCTTTTCTACCGGAGCACTGATCAGCCCCTAGGCTAAGAACAGGCGCCGTTCTACAATTGCGGCCCGTATCCGGTCGACTAATCGCATGCCTACCTGCCACGTCCACCCGCTACCCTACCAAGACAACCCCGCCGCCTACTTCAATCGCCTGCGCAGCGCTCCGGGCGCAATCTTGCTCGATGCCGGCCGCCCGCAGGCCTTGCGCGCGCGCTTCGATATTCTCAGTGCCTGGCCGCAGGCGACGCTGAGCCCGGAACTGAACGAACCTGGTGCGGCTTTTCTGCGACGTCTACGCCAAGCGTTGGCGGACCTGGGTCAGGCTGATGCACCGGATACTCACGAACTGCCCTTTGTGGGTGGGCTGCTCGGCTACCTCAGCTATGACTTTGGCCGGCGGCTGGAACAGCTACCGGCCCATGCTCGCGATGACCTAGGCCTGCCTGACGCGCAATTTGGTCTGTACGCCTGGGCAGTGATCAGCGATCACCTGCAGCGCAGCAGTCAATTGGTGTTCCACCCGGCCTTGCCGACGGACGAACGTGATCGGCTGATCACGCTCTTTGAGACGCCGTATCACGACACCCAGTCAGCGTTCCAGTTGCAGACGGCCTTTCAGCCTGACATAGGCGCAGATACCTACCGCCAAGCGATCGAACGCATCCAGGCGTACATCCAGGCCGGTGATTGCTACCAGGTTAACTTCGCTCAGCGGTTTAGCGCGGCCTATCAGGGCGACCCGTGGGCGGCCTACGGTATCTTGCGTGAAGCCTGCCCCACCCCGTTTGCGGGCTTCCAGGCGCTCGCTGGTGGCGGCGCCATCCTCAGCCTGTCACCCGAACGTTTTTTACGTGTGACCCAGGGGCAAGTCGAAACCCGGCCGATCAAAGGCACTCGCCCGCGTGATAGCGACAGCGCACGCGATGCAGCGCAAGCCAGCGCCCTGCTCGACAGCCTCAAGGATCGCTCGGAAAACCTGATGATTGTCGACCTGCTGCGCAACGACCTGGGGCGCACCTGCCGCACGGGCTCGGTCAAAGTACCGGAGCTGTTCGCCCTGGAAAGCTACCCCAACGTCCACCACCTGGTCAGCGCGGTGACCGGTGAACTGGCGGCGGGCAAGGATGCGCTGGACCTGATCGCCGGCAGCTTCCCGGGCGGCTCGATCACCGGTGCACCGAAAATCCGCGCGATGCAGATCATCGACGAACTTGAGCCCAATCGCCGGGCCTTGTACTGCGGCTCACTGCTGTACCTGGACGTACGCGGGGAAATGGACAGCTCGATCGCCATCCGGAGCCTGCTCGCCCGTGAGGGTCGCATCAGCTGCTGGGGCGGCGGCGGTATCGTCGCCGACTCCCACTGGGAGGCTGAGTATCAGGAGTCGATCACCAAGGTGCAGGTGCTGCTGCAGGCGCTGGAGAAAACGCTAGCGGATATGAATGGCGCCTGAGTCTCAGGCGCCATCCAAGCTTAGGCGCTGAACAGCTTGGCGATCTGCGCTTGAGCGTGCTCAAGTGCGTCGCTGCGCGCTTGCGGCCCATACGCCAGGCCTTCCGCTGCAACCACCTGAATATCGGTGATCCCCATAAAACCAAGCATCAGTTTCAGGTAGTCCACATGGGCTGCGCCACTCGGCTGGCCTGCATGCACACCGCCTGCGGTGGCGACAATGATCACCTGCTTACCACCTGCCAACCCGACCGGACCGTTTTCGGTGTAGGTGAACGTCTTACCGGCTACGGCAATGCGATCGATCCAGGCCTTGAGCTGGGACGCGATGGTGAAGTTGTACATGGGCGCACCAATGACCAACGCGTCGGCTGCCAGGAATGCCTCCAGCGCATCGTTCGATTGCGCCGCTTCCTGCTGCTGGGCGGCATCGCGTTCGGCTTCAGGTGTGCCAAGAGCCGCCAGACTGGCGCCTGACAAGTGCAGCACGGGGCTCGTGACGAGGTCACGGTAGTGCACCTGGGCACGCGGTTCGGCGGCCTGCCAGGCCGCCACTACAGCGGCGCCAAGCTGGCGGGAGGCAGATGCATCACCCAGGATGCTGGAATCAAGGTGCAGAAGGTTCATAGCGGTCTCCGAATAGCTATCGCCGGATGGCGATGACAATGGATAAAGACTACGCATGAATCCAATAACCGATTAGCCCTTTAAAATGCGATAGTTCGTCCTATCAATAGGACAGCCACACTATGCATGATCTAAATGACCTGCTCTATTTCGCCAAAGTCGTTGAGGCTGGAGGCTTTGCTGCAGCCGGGCGTGCGCTGGGCATCCCCAAATCGCGGCTGTCGCGTCGCGTTGCGGACCTTGAGGAACGCCTGGGAGCGCGCTTGCTGCAACGCACAACGCGGACCCTCGTTCTGACGGATGTGGGTGCGGGCTATCTGCGGCATTGCCAAGCCATGTTGCTTGCCGCGGAGCAGGCGGAGGAAAGTGTTTCCAGCCTCACCGCGGCGCCGCGCGGACGGCTGCGTGTGTCCTGCCCGGTCGGCTTGGCGCAGTACCTGATGCCAACAATAATTAGCCGTTTTCTTGCCGCCTATCCGCAGGTACAGCTCGACATGTTGCTGGTCAATCGGCCGGTAGACTTGATTGCTGAGGGCGTGGATGTGGCCATTCGGGTGCGCACCCAGGCCGATGAAGACCCTAACCTGATCGCACGCCGGCTGATGCCCGCACAGGCTTTTCTGGTTGCAGCGCCAAGGCTGCTGTCGGGGCGTGATGTTCACAGCCCCGACGACCTCCTGCGGCTCCCTGCCCTCGGTGCGCTGGAAAACGACAGACGCATTCATCATCGCCTGGTCAATGCAGCAGGCCTTCGGCGCGACATGACCTTTGAGGCACGCCTCGGTATCGACAACTTCATCGTTCGCAAAACTGCCGCCATCGCGGGCCTGGGCTTCACCATGCTGCCGCAACTGGATTGCGCTGAAGAGTTGGCCGACGGACGTCTGGTGCGCCTGCTACCAGATTGGACCTTGCCCAGCGGGCATTTGCAGGCGGTGTACACCCACAGGCGCGGTATGCTGCCTGCGGTACGCGCCTGGATCGAACACCTGAGCGAGGCCTTTGCAGCCGCTGATGGCCACTTGGCCCCAAGCGGCTCTCAAACCGAGGTACAGCCATGACCCACGATGAGCTCGAGCAGCATTGCCTGGCACTGCCCGGCGTCCAACTGGACCTGAAATGGCGCGGCATGCGCGTCTTTTCAGTGGCCGGCAACCGTATGTTTGCGCTGATCGACCCTTATCAGGACAGCCTGTCGTTCAAGGTGGAGTCAGCCAGCTTCCTCGGCCACACCGATCGCCCCGGCATTCGGCCGGCAGCCTACATGGCCCGCGCTCATTGGATAAGCATGTCCGCCAGTCAGCCACCTCTGGCGGACAGTGAACTGCGTGGGTTACTGGTCTCGGCACATCAGCTGGTGGTCAGGCGCCTACCTCGCTACCGACAGGCCAGCTTGCTGCTCGATCAAGACTCAGGTGAGCAGCGGCTGTAACCAGCGCCAAAGCAGCTGCCTGCCCCAGAGGGCGTCAAACCAGACAGCCTGATGCACCAACACGATCAACCAGAACGTCACCTGATACGACACCTTGCGGGTCTTGTGACGCAAACGCTGTTGGGCCAACAGCGCACCAGGCCAGCCACCTGCCAGCTCGACCAGGTGCAGGCTGCGCTCCGCCAAACGTGAGCCACCACGCTGCGCCTGGCGCTTGTCGTGGCCGTATTGCAGATAACTGATCAGGCTCACCATTGGGTACCAAGCCAACAGCCAAGGCCACCCTGACTGTGCGGTCACGTACCAGACCCCGGCAATGGGCACGGCCAGGCAAGCAAACGCCAACAACCAATACGCCATGGCGATCGGCTGCGACTGAGCTCGCACACGTGCTGAGCTACCGGGAGCGCGAGAAGTACGGGCGGGACGCTTACGGATACTGGGCTTATCCAGGCTCAGCTCACCCGCAAGACGGATATGCTGCGCGCGGGGCCGGCCGGCCTCACCCGCGTCCGGGACGAACAACACGCGATCCCCCACACACGGTCGCCGCTCACCGCGCATCGCCGAGATATGCGCAAATACCGGTACGCCGCCCTGCTCTGGTGTAATAAAGCCGAAGCCCTTGTCGTCGTCCCAGCGTGTCACCTGCCCAAGAACTTCCATTGCGTCCCTCAAAACCCAAACCCGCTAGCAGGCTTATACCGAATAGTGGCGCTGCAAGAACGCCAGCAACCGTTCATTGACCTGCGCAGGCTGCTCATTCTGTATCCAGTGGCCGCACGCCTTGATGAGATGCTGTTCAAGGTGCCGCACGCGGTTCGGCATTTGCTTCAGCGTATACGCCTCCAGCGTGCCGACCGGGTCGAGATCACCCAGTAGAAACAAGGCAGGCTGCTCGATAATCCGCTCAGCCAGGGACTCAGTGCGCAGCCAGTTACGCTCGAAGTTACGGTACCAATTCAGTGCGCCACGGAAACCATGTTTGGCAAACGTTCGCACATACACAGCAAAGGCCATGTCACTGCACCAGTCCGGAAGCGTGCCTGGGTCTTGCAGCCCGTCAAATAAACCGGCGCTGACCGGTTTTTCCTGCAAGAAGAAATCCTTGGGCACGGCGGCTGAGGTGTTGTGCATCATCATGCGCAGCGTACGCGCAGGATCAGCATCCATCTGCGCCTCAGCGACACCTGGCGTTTGGAAATGCAGAATGTAGTGGTAGCGCTGTGCGTATAACTGCCCCATCAGCGCCGTAGCAGGCTGCTTTGGCCGCCCACCATAAGGAACCGCCATGCCGACCACTGCTGCTACTCGCTGCGGCTCAAGCAGCGCCAAATGCCATGCGACCGGCGCGCCCCAATCGTGCCCGATGACACAGACACGGGTATGCCCCAGGTAGTCCATCGCGCACTGAATATCTGCACAGACAGTGAGCAGATCGTACGCGTCAACGGCTTGAGGCGCGCTGCTGTCGCCATAGCCACGCATTTCCGGCACAAACACCCGATACCCTGAGGCGGCCAGGTGTTCAATCTGATGTCGCCACGAGTACCAACACTCAGGGAAGCCGTGCAGCAGCCATACCGCAGGCCCTTGCTCAGGGCCTGCGGTATAAAGGCTTAACTCAATACCATTGACGTGCAGCAGTTCATGGTCGGGCATTAGCATGGCAATTTCCTTTTTGCCTACTATGGCAAAGCGCTGCTGCTGACGCGCGCTTCATCCATCCGGCGAATGCCGCGACTCGCCTCTAGCCCTGCGCCGTGCTCCAGTCGATCAGGTGCAATTGCCAGGTCGCCAAGATCAACAAACCGAACACAATCCGATACCAGGCGAAAACGGCGTAACTGTGGTTGCCGATAAAGCGCAACAACGCCCGCACAGCGATCATGGCGAAGATGAACGAGGTGACAAAGCCGATGGCGAACACCGGTAGATCACCCGGCTGAAAAAGGTCGCGGTACTTGTAACCCGAGTAAACCGCGGCGCCCACCATGGTCGGCATCGCGAGGAAAAATGAAAACTCGGTCGCAGCTTTACGTGAGAGGCCAAAGAGCAGCCCACCGATGATGGTGGCCCCCGAGCGGGACGTGCCCGGAATCATCGCCAGACACTGAGCGAAGCCAATCTTCAGGGCATCGCGCCACCTGATGTCATCCACCGACTCTGCATGTATACGGTGCGGCCGGCGCTCGGCCCACAGCATCACCACGCCCCCCACGATCAACGCAGCGGCCACAGTAATGGGGTTGAACAGGTAGGTATGGATTAAATCAGCGAACAGAACACCCAACACCACAGCCGGTAAAAAGGCGACCAACAAATTGAGCGTAAAGCGCTGCGCCCCCGGTTCACGCGGTAAGCCCAGCACAATACCCAACACCTTGTTGCGGTACTCCCACACCACCGCAAGGATCGCACCGAGCTGAATGATGATGTTGAACGCCATCGCCCGCTCACCGCCAAACCCGATCAGGTCAGCGACGATAATCTGATGCCCCGTGCTGGAGATCGGTAAAAACTCAGTAATCCCTTCGACAACACCCAGTATCAAAGCCTGAAAGGCCAACCACACATCCATTGAAACCCCTATTTGGCCGCCAATCGGCGGCAATCATTGCCCTTACGAAATAACGCGCCCTAGAGACCACCGCCCAGCGCGCGAATTTCAAAGTACCGTTACAAAAACCTATTGAAGGGCGTGCTGATGAAAGCATCCCGATGAGAAGAGGCGATGGCGCATAGTTTACCGTACATGCCAATACAGCCGGTCGCCTGATACGCGTCTACTTACCCTCAAACCCCAGGCGCACCAATCCAGGCCAGCACCAGACTGAGGCAGACAACCAACGTTAAAGGTGTGCGCAAAGCGGGGTACCAACGGGGCGCCAACGCTAACTTGGTGGCCCGCAGATCTGCCAAATAAAGCGCGATGAATGCCAGCAACATCAGTGGGAACGCGAACATCACCGGCGAGCCGGCAATTGCTAGCCAGCCGAGCAACGGTGGCAGCACCGATAAACCCAGCTGAAGTTGCGCGCGCGTATCGCTTGCCTCGGCACGCATTGCCAGCCCCCAGTGAATAGCCCCCATAAACGCCAGGATGACGGCCGCATAGTCCAACAGGGCATCCAGCACAAACGGACGCCACGCCAAGGGCGTCAGCCAGATGCCCAGCGCTGCACTGACAAACGGAATAAGCCCGGCATAACCCAGCAGGCTTGCCAGACGCGGGGGACTGGCGGCGTTGAAAGGGTGCATTGCTTTATAACTCTCCTATGAAAATGGTTACGCAGTGACGTACGTGCAGCGCTGCCCAAAACAACGCTGAATACTGGCAGCTTGCCAGCCAAGGGTTCTTCGCTTAACGTCAGCGCACATCGTTATCAACAAGGATGTGATTATGCGGGCGCTGCGCTGGGCTGTGTACGCTGTCTTGCTGCTAATCCTCGCCGGCATAGCCGTTGTGTTGTATTTCGTTGCCTACCCCAATTTACCAGCGTACACGCCCCCCTCCAAACTTCACTACCTCGAACAGTGGAATGCCGCGCAGCGACAGACCTACTACTACACGCCTCAGGGTACTCAGGTAAAAGGCTTGCAATACGCGTGGTTCCAAGCGCTTGAACTGCCCTTTGACACGGCGCCGTTTGCTGACCCTCGCTATCTGGCGCGGTTTGGCTTTCTGGTCGACCCGGACCAACAAGCGAGTGCAGCAAACCCCGGTAATTTGCCTGTTGGCTTTACCCGCCATGCCGATGATGAAAGCGGCATCGAGTATTTGGACATTACATGCGCGGCCTGCCACACCGGCGAGCTACGCTTCAACGACCAGGCGATCCGCATCGATGGCGGCGCCGCACTGCATTCCCTGGCTTCAACGGTCCCTACGCTGCGAGGCGGAAGCTTTGGTCAAGCGCTGGGCATGAGCATGGCGTTCACCTACTACAACCCCCTTAAATTCCAACGCTTTGCCCGCACCGTACTCGGCGAAAACTACGAAAGCGGCTATGACTTGTTGCGCGAGGAATTCAAGACAGCGCTTGATCGTCTTTTGGGTACGGCTTACAACGATTGGCACCGAGGGCTATACCCGACCGAGGAAGGCTTTGGCCGTACCGATGCCTTTGGCCGGATTGCTAACAGTGTCTTCGGCGATGCCATTGACCCCGGCAATTACCGTGTTGCCAATGCGCCGGTGAGCTACCCGCAGCTCTGGGATATATGGAAGTTCGACTGGGTGCAATGGAATGGTTCTGCCATGCAGCCTATGGCACGTAACGTCGGTGAAGCGCTTGGCGTGGGGGCAACCCTGCATTTACTTAACGCCGATGGTTCACCAGTAGGCGTAGAACAGCGCTATGCCTCGAGTGTGCGCTTGCGCGACCTGCATACGCTGGAAGAAACCCTCAAGCAGCTCAAGCCCCCTACCTGGCCTGAAGACATTCTGGGCGCGATTAACCTACCCATGGCCAGCCAGGGCCGAGCCCTGTTCCAGGAAAACTGCGCCTATTGCCACGCGCCCCATCCGGTGAATCCACCAGACAGGCGCATGGCGCCAGACCGCGACCCGGAATGGCACATGCGCGTCATATCCACCCAAGAGGTCGGTACAGACCCGACGACTGCAGACAACATCGCCGATCACCGTTTCGATCTGCGCAAACTGGGCTGGACTACCGAACAACTGAGTAGCCTGGATGTACGCCTGCTGCCGGACGGCTCACCCAAGGATCTCGACCTTTCCAGCATCTCCAGCGCCAAAGGCTTGGCCTACATCACCGCCTATGTCGAGGACCGGGCTTACCGCGACGCAGGCATCGGCAGTGCCGAGCGAGCCAGCATGGATGGCTATGGTTTACCAATCGGCGTCCAAGAAATTCGCGGCTACAAGCCGCGCCCCCTTGATGGCATCTGGGCAACGCCGCCTTTCTTACACAATGGCTCGGTGCCAACGCTGTTCCAACTGCTCTCCCCAGTATCCGAACGCCAAAGCACCTTTTGGGTTGGCAACTTCGAATTCGACCCGAAATACATCGGTTTCGACAGCGCGAAGTTCCCAGGCGGTTTTCTTTTTGACACCCGCATAACCGGCAACAGCAACCGTGGTCACGAATTTCGCAGCGGCTGTCGTCAAGACGGCGTCATCGGTCGAGCGCTGCAGCCCCATGAACGCTGGGCGCTGATCGAATACCTCAAAGTGCTGGGCAACACCGAACTGGAAAGTAGGCTCGACGAGCTACCCGTACGCCCCTGGACGCCCGGCCCCAGCTGTCAGAACTGAGCGATAACAGGACCTTTCATACAAGGAATCACCGATGCTCAAGAAACTATGGCTTTGGCTCGGACGTTGGCTGGCAAAGCTCGCGCTGACGATCGTAGTAATTGTAGGATTGAGCTGGGGGCTGGGTACGGCGTACTACAGCTGGAAATTTTCGGGCCCGGTATCGAGTGAGGAACAGATACCTGCCGATGAGGACCGCTATACCCAAACCATCATCGAAGATGCCATTCGTGTTGTCGAACAGCATCGCGACAACACCCGCGTATTGCGTGACGCCCACGCCAAGGCCCATGGTTGCTTGAAAGCCGAAGTCACCGTGCTCCACGATCTCGCCCCTGACCTACAGCACGGAGTCTTGCAAGACCCCGGCAAGACCTGGCAAGCCTGGGTTCGCCTATCCAACGGCAACGCCTACCCTCAATTTGACCGCGCACGCGACGCGCGGGGTATGGCCATCAAGCTGCTTGATGTGCCAGGTACCAAGCTTCTCCCAAGTCCAAAACATGCGAATGAACAGGACTTCGTGATGTTCAACCATCCCGCTTTCTTCGTCCGAGATGTCGCCGAATACCAGAGCAATTTTGCCGCCCAAGCAGACGGCCAAAAGGTGCTCGCCTTCTTCCCGAGCTGGGACCCGCGCAGCTGGGAAGTTCGCCACCTGATCATTGCGCTTAAAACACTCTCACCCGCACCGCAAACACCGGTGGATACCACTTATAACTCTATCGCACCCTTCAAGCTCGGACCTCATAACATCAAATACCGGGTGATCCCTGCCGCAGAAAACTGTCCTGCCTACAGCCTGCCTGCACCCAATACCGACCTGCCCAACTTCTTGCGAAGTTCGCTGTATCAGCAACTTTCCCTGGATCGCAGCCCGGCATGCTTCGCGCTTCAGGTACAAAAACAGGACCCACAGCATTACATGCCCATCGAAGACCCAAGCGTCGAATGGGACGAATCCATCTCCCCCTTCCAGACCGTGGCGTTGATAACACTGCCAGCTCAAGACTTCGATAGCCGCGAGCAAAATGTATTCTGCGATAACCTGGCCTTCAATCCCTGGCATGCCTTACCGGAACACCGCCCCATTGGCGGGATTAACCGCCTGCGCAAGGCGGTGTATCAAGCGGTTAGTATCTATCGACAAGACCGCAATCAGGCGCCTGCCCAGTGACTCCTGAGCAGGGCAAAGCAGGCAGGTCGCTGGTACCATGCAACGGACAGACGTTACCGTATCGATTCAGCAGAGAGAGAAGCTTTGGAACTGTTCAAAGAGTTCATGTTCGAGGCAGCCCACCGGCTGCCTCATGTCCCAGCCGGGCACAAGTGCGGGCGCCTGCACGGGCACTCCTTCCGCGTAGCAATCTATATCGAAGGAGAGGTTGATCCTCATACCGGATGGATTCGCGACTTCTCCGAGATCAAATCGATCTTCAAACCGCTTTATGAGCAGCTCGATCACAACTACTTGAATGATCTTCCGGGGCTTGAAAACCCCACAAGCGAAGTTTTGGCTAAATGGATCTGGAAAGAGCTCAAGCCGCTTCTGCCGGAGCTTTCTCGCATACGCATCCATGAGACCTGTACTAGCGGTTGCGAGTACCGGGGCGATTGATCAAATACCCGCAGCAGGTGTTTAGATAACACCTGGATATCAGCACCTGAGTGTTTGAACAGACGAAAAGCAAAAGGCCCTGAGTGCAGACTCAGGGCCTTTTTTGCTTTTCGCACGGTTGTATTGCTGGCGATCGAGCGGTGACGAAGCCGACTGCAATGCCAG
>LNFM01004377.1_pt1 | contig 26101 bp, 20 predicted proteins | sample 596031 | NCBI WGS metagenome assembly LNFM01 (sample SAMN04254537, study PRJNA301005) | activated carbon metagenome | isolation source: dual media filters at the Ann Arbor, Michigan drinking water treatment plant | place: USA: Ann Arbor | reverse complement strand
AATGAGCCATTCAGGAATCCCTGCCTGACTGCGTCACGCAGGCAGGGAACCTTCACTAAAACTTTTTTGTACCTAAGGCCGGAATCCCTGCCTGACTGCGTCACGCAGGCAGGGAACCTTCACTAAAACTTTTTTGTACCTAAGGCCGGAATCGAACCGGCACGCCCGAAGGCACACGATTTTGAGTCGTGCGCGTCTACCAATTCCGCCACTCAGGCTCGTTTACCTGATCCGTATTACGAACGGGTTGCAAAGATGTATAAAACTTAGTTTTTGCCAAAATTCAAAGCTCAATAAATTTCTCGAGAGAAAAAGCCTGTGTCCGCTCTGAGAACAGGGTTTTCACCCGACCCCACACCTTGCCAAACAATTCAGACTTGCGATAATTCTCAAGACTTTGTGGCCCATCCCAATGACTCAAGGTTGTATAACAGCTGGCGTCTTCAGAATCTTTCAATAACTGCAGGTGCAAGCATCCCGGAAAATTCCGAATTGCAACTTTATTGCTATCAAAGATTTCCAAAAACTCTTCTACCCCGGCTTCAGTAAAATGCATGCGTACAATACGGATAATCATATAGACTTAGGACATAAGTATCAAGACATAAGACGTAAGGACAGAATTTAAACACAAATAGTCTTGTGTCTGGATACTTTCTACTACGTCTATTATTCATCAAACGTTATATTCACAGGACTGTCATATTGCAAACCTAAAAGTTCGCTTGCGTTGCCTTTATATATTCCTATTTCCAACAATCCCAGGCTATTGAAAATAAGAAAACATTCCCCTTGCTCGGTTTGAAAGTAGTTTGTGTGTATACGTCTGAATTTTTCTCCGCCAAACTGAATGGTATAAGATCTGCCTTTTGTCAGAATATCAAAATCCTGCTTCACAATGTTGGTAATCAGGTTCCCATAATTATCCACACGCAGAACATGACCCGCAATAATGCGTTTGGTAGCCTTTACTTGCCGGTTCATCATTTTTCGGAAATCAGGAAGTGCCTTCCCTAATGTAGTGATGGCCACTCCACTGGCAAGGCGGGCAGCGGCCGGAGCCAGAATATCCTTTTCCGCAAAGGTGGTTTGAATGGAATTGATGGAATTAATATCTATCACATTTTGATGATGCTGATCACTGATAAGTCCAAATAAACCATTATCAACACCCAAAAAAAAATGATCTTCCAGTTGTAACGCGAGATAAGCGTCATCGCGATTACCGGAAGAATCAACTCCTACCAGGTGTACCGTTCCTTTTGGGAAATCACGAAAAACAGATTTCAGCACATAGGCGCCATGAGCAATATCGCTGGCGGCAATTTTATGACTAATGTCGATCAGATTGAGTTCAGGATTAACGCTGAGAATTCTAGCCTTTATCGCGGCCACGTAATGATCGCTTTCTCCACTGTCAGTAAGAAGGGTAATGATGGCCATTCGTGAACGTTATACCGCGCCCTGATGTTTTTGCTTGGACGGGATTTGTTTACTTTTATGCATCAAAATTAATTGATTTCAACCACATTACTTCATTGATAGAAAAAACCATCATACTTGAGAATATTCCACTCACCGATTTTCTGGGAGTGGAGAATAAAAACATCCTGGAACTGGCAGCGGCTTTTCCGAAGAGTAAAATCATTTCGCGCGGCAATGAAATTCTGATGAAGGGCGATGCTCCGGATATTTTACAGATTGCGGATATCGTGAATTCACTCATGGATCACTTCCATCAGTATGGGCGAGTTACGGAAGAAAACGTGCGGGGGTACATTACACAAGAACGGCAGGAATTTGTTTCGGAGGATTCTCCGGATGGAATCATCCTGTACGGAACAAAAGGCGCAGCCATTAAAGCCAAGACGGTCAATCAGCAAAAGCTGGTGAAAGCAGTGAAAGACTATGATCTTGTTTTTGCGTTAGGACCAGCCGGGACTGGTAAAACGTTTGTTTCGGTAGCAATGGCTATTAAAGCTTTGAAGAACAAGCAGGTTAAAAAACTCATTATTACCCGCCCGGCTGTGGAGGCAGGGGAGAATCTTGGCTTCTTGCCAGGTGACCTGAAAGAAAAGATTGATCCGTACTTGAGGCCAATCTACGATGCGCTCAATGATATGGTGCCTTTTGAAAAACTGAAATATTATATGGAGCGCGAGATCATTGAAATTGCGCCTCTCGCCTATATGCGCGGTCGTACACTTAACAATGCTTTCATTTTGCTGGACGAAGCGCAGAACACCACGCCCATGCAAATGAAGATGTTTCTTACCCGCATGGGTCCGGACTCTAAAATGATTGTGACTGGGGATACTTCGCAGATCGATTTGCCGCACAATCAACGCTCGGGCCTTAAAGAGGCAGTACGTATTTTAAATGAAGTGAAGGGAATTGGTTTTGTAGAACTGAACGAACGCGATGTAGTACGCCATCGATTGGTGCGGGATATTATTGAAGCGTATGGAAAAGTAGATCCTTCTGGTCAAACAAAACTATAGTCATCATGCCTGCTTACATCATCGTAGAAGTTACTGTCCACAACCCGACTGAATATGAAGATTACAAAAAACTTACGCCCGGATCATTAAAAAACTATCAGGGTAAGTTTATTGTGCGCGGTGGCAAGACTGAAACACTGGAGGGGGAATGGAACCCGCAGCGGATTGTGGTGCTTGAATTCCCAACTGCAGAATTAGCAAATGCGTGGTGGGCTTCCGAAGAATATGCACCAGCCAAAGCATTGCGCCAACGCACTGCCTATACCAAGATGATTCTGGTAGCAGGGTTGGAAGGATAAAATCCAATTTCATTCTAATCATAGAAAGGAGGTATGGTGAAAATAATTCATCAACTTCAAAGGTTTCAATACTCTTCATGAATTGGTTTCAAATCTCAGCACAGGAGGCACTTGATAAGGCAAACACTTCCCTTCAAGGATTAGCCGATGCCGAAATAGAGCTGCGCATCCTCAAGCACGGGAAGAATGAACTTAAAACACAAGGGCCAAGATCTCCCTGGATGATTCTTTTTGGTCAGTTCAAGGAGATTATGATTTTAATTTTATTAGGCGCTGCCCTTATCTCCTTTTTTATTGGGGATGCTAAAGATGCAGTTATCATTTTGATCATTGTTATACTCAATGCAGTGGTTGGGTTTGTGCAGGAGTACAATGCCGAAAAGGCAATGGACGAACTAAAGAAGCTAGCAGCAAACTTAGCGCGCGTTGTCCGTAACGGGGAAGTAAAAAATATTCCTTCGGCAGAACTCGTACCGGGAGATATCATTCGACTGGAAGCCGGGGATAGTGTGCCAGCTGATGTTCGATTGGTGGAATCACATGCGCTGAAAATTGAAGAAGCCTCCTTAACGGGAGAGTCTTATCCGGTAGAAAAGAATACAGAGATAATAACCGATGAAAAGGCCACGGTAGGAGATCGCCTGAACATGGCATTTAAATCAACGCTGGTTAGTCATGGCCGCGCACTAGCGGTTGTAGTTGCCACCGGTATGGAAACTGAGATTGGGAAAATTGCTTCTATGTTACAGGAAGAGGAGACCAAAACTCCACTCCAAATCAGAATGATTGATTTCAGCAAAAAGCTTTCGATCGTTATCGTCTTGATTTGTATTGTTATTTATGGTGTAGGATTGCTGCGCGGGGAAGAACACATGGTCATGTTAATGACTGCAATTTCGGTAGCGGTTGCCGCCATTCCGGAAGCATTACCCGCGGTGATTACGGTTGCCCTCGCCTTAGGCGCGCGCAGAATGGTTAAAAAAAATGCGCTGATCCGAAAGTTACCGGCTGTCGAAACCCTGGGTTCGGTAAATTATATCTGTACAGACAAAACCGGAACACTCACAGAAAATAAAATGTCGGTGCGTGAAGTCTGGTGTGAACAGGAGAATGTGCCAATTTTTGGGATGAAAGCAAAGGAGGCTTTGCTGCTAGCCATGAGTCTTAATCAAGATACTCAACAAAGCGGAGCAGACCTCGTAGGTGATTCTACCGAAATTGCAGCAGTTCATTTTGCCATTGAAAATAATCAGGAACTCAGTCACGCATCAGTATCCTATCCTCGCGTGGAAGAAATTCCGTTTGATAGTGAACGAAGAATGATGACGACCGTTCATCAATTCAATGATCAATATCTGGTAATCATCAAGGGAGCCGTTGAATCAGTCCTTGTTATTTGTAAGCAAACTGGTAGAGAAGAAATTCTGCGCAAGGCTGACTCGATTGCTGAAAACGGAATGCGTACGTTGGCGTATGCAGCTAAAGCAATTAGTCAAAAGGAATTGGATTCTTCCAATCTGCAGTTGCTGGAACAAGACTTGCAGTTTATAGGATTAATAGGGATGATCGACCCACCACGACCAGAAATAATTGAAGCGGTAAAAGAATGTAGAGATGCGGGTATTACACCGGTTATGATTACAGGCGATCATCCCAAAACAGCCATGACCATCGCCCGGGAGGTTGGGATTATGCAAGATGAGGATGAGGTATTGGTAGGATCTGAGATGGCGGAGTTGAGTTTCGAACAATTAAGATCAAAAGTAGAACGGGTTCGGGTTTACGCTCGTGTTGGTGCGGGGCAGAAATTGAGTATTGTAAAAGCATTACAGGCACAAGGACATTATGTTGCCATGACGGGCGATGGAGTAAATGATGCCCCTTCGCTTAAGATGGCGAACATAGGTGTAGCCATGGGCATCACGGGCACCGATGTTTCCAAACAAGCAGCTCATATGGTGCTGTTAGATGATAACTTTTCAACCATCGTAAAAGCAGTTCGGGAAGGCCGGAGAATTTTTGATAATATCCGCAAGTTCATCCGTTATATAATGACCGGCAATGCAGGCGAGATCTGGACTATTTTCCTTGCGCCTCTGGTTGGCTTACCAATTCCATTGCTACCCATTCATATATTATGGATCAATCTGGTAACGGACGGTTTGCCAAGTCTTGCGTTGGCCAATGAACCTGCTGAATCAACAATAATGAAGCGCCCACCCCGTAGCGCAGGCACCAATGTGTTTTCGGATGGTGTTGGCATCCATATTTTATGGGTAGGCTTACTAATCGGAGCTTTGTGTTTAGGTATTCAGGCAGTCGCAATCAAACAAGGCAGGGACCATTGGCAGACACTTGTATTCACCACCCTGTCTCTTTGTCAATTAGCTCATGTAATCGCCATTCGCAGTTCCGACTCGTTTATCTTTAAGCATGGATTTTTTAGAAATAAAATTTTACTGTTAACTGTGCTTGTTACGGTAGCCTTGCAATTGGCCATTATATATATTCCGTTCTTGCAGAATATTTTCAATACCTCAGCCCTTTCCATAAAGGAATTATTGGTTTGTTTTGGGGCTGCAGCCATCGTGTTCCATCTGGTGGAGTTTGAAAAGTGGTTGCGGCATTTCAAGAAGCAGTAACAATCACCATATTGTTTTACTAACAATCACTGTTTAAATTCACTCATGTTTAGTTGGGTGCCTTTTGCTATGGTGCGTATCACCTTATTTCTTACAGGTGGAATACTGTTAGCTATCTATAGGCCCGATTTGATTTCCGAACAAGTCATATTTTACACTTTATTTACACTGATCTGTGCTTACTTGATTTCTGTATTCTCACTTCGGTCGTGGCGATGGGTTAAGACTTTAAATGGTTTTATTGGCTTGTCGGCTATTTTCTTTTTTGGCTTTCTTCATTTATTAATAAATACGGACAGTCAGCAAGCTGATCATCTTCTTAATGAAAGGGATGAAGTGGTTGCATATGAAGTAGTTGTGCGAAGTGCTCCTGAGTCGAAAGCAAAGTCGTGGAAACTTCAGGTAGAAGTACTGCGGGTAAATACAGATGACTGGAGAAAAAGAAGAGGCCATGTGATGCTCTATGTTTCAAAAAAGACGATGGAGCAAATTCCCTGGGTGTATGGCGACAGACTTTTGATAAAAGGGGCTCCGAATGAGTTACAGGCACCCGCTAACCCCAATGAGTTTGACTTCAAGCGGTTTTTAAGCTTCCGCAACATCTATCACCAGCAGTTTGTAATGAGTGATCAGATCCGATTTATCGATCATGCCAAAAGGAAAGGCTTCATTTATTATTCGCACCAGGTGCGAGCCTGGGCCACTGATGTAATCAGAAAAAATATACCAGGTCAGCAAGAGCAAGCGATTGCCATGGCATTGGTCTTGGGTGTTACAGAAGGTATTGATACCGATTTACAAAGTGCCTACGCGGCAAGTGGTGCTATGCACGTGCTGGCAGTGTCAGGTTTGCATGTGGGTATAATCTATGGAATTATTTTAGTGTTACTTCGTCCATTGAATCGGTATGCATGGAGCCGCTGGGTAGTGGCCTGTATCAGTATACTTTTGCTATGGTCGTTTGCTTTCGTAACGGGTTTATCGCCTTCCGTTTTACGCGCAGTAACCATGTTTTCTTTCATTGCAGTGGCAAGGCCGTTAGGATGGCACTCCAATATTTACAATACATTGGCCGTATCAGCTTTTGTGCTACTCATTTACAACCCTTATTTAATAATGTCAGTAGGGTTTCAACTATCTTATCTGGCCGTAATAGGAATCGTCTATTTACAACGACCTATTTATAATCTGTGGGAAATTGACAATCGTATTGGTGATTGGGTGTGGCAGATTACATGTGTTTCCATCGCGGCACAAATTGCTACGTTTGCTCTTGGTATGTTATATTTTCATCAGTTTCCGATTTACTTTTTAGTATCCAATCTATTTGTGATCCCACTATCAACATTGGTTTTAATTAGTGGCATCGTACTTCTAGTTGTTAGTGGATGGTCTGCTTTGGCTGGTATAGTCGGTGCAGCACTTCAGCAATTAATTAAATTGCTTAACTGGCTTGTTTTCAAAACGGAGGAGATGCCATTCAGTCTGATCAGTGATATTTACCTTTCAACTTTTCAATGTTGGTTGCTGATTGGTGGTTTGTGTGCATTGACTTTCATGATTCAATTTCGATCCGTAAAATGGATGTACACAGCAGTTTTTGTAGCCATTGTTTTTATAGGTACTCAATACCTTCACCTGCACCAATGGGTTAATCGCGAACAATTTGTTGTGTATAGCGTTTCTGGCTACTCAGCACTCGAGTGGATTGACCACGGAGTTAGTTATTTTAAAGCAGACTCTGCGTTATTGGAAGATCAGGAGCGGGTGCGATTTCATATCCGACCCAATCGTTTAAAACGAGGCGTTTCATTGGTCAATACCAAGATTCCTTTTTCAAAAATTCTGCCTCAAGGGATTGAAGCAATTTATTGGAAAGACAATAAAATTCTTTTAGCACAGAATAAGGAAGCGCAACTACCTCGTTTAGCAGAAATCGATTACCTTGTTGTCGCTCGTAATTCAGTGGCGCCTGAGGTGTTACAGAGCCTTTCAGCAAAGAAGATCATTTTGGATGGTAGTAATTCGCGTAGTTATATCAACAGACTGAAAAAAGTATTTGATAAGGAACGCTTGCATGTAGTATTAGAAGATGGAGCTTTTATATTAACCCAGTGATATGAGTGTAATAATTTATTCAGTGAAAGACAGGATTGGGTATATTACCTTAAACCGACCTGATAAACGGAATGCGTTAAGCCATGAGTTGGTGAGTGAGTTGATGAAGATATTTTCAAAGGCTGAAGTTGATCCGAATGTAAAGGTAGTTGTCCTGAATGCAAACGGTGAAGTATTTTGTGCCGGGGCAGATCTTACGTATCTCCAGCAATTACAAAAATTTTCTTTTGAAGAAAATCTTGCAGACTCAAATCATTTGAAAGCTCTTTTTCTGAAAATTTATTCACTTAAGAAAGTTGTTATTGCCCAGGTACAAGGTCATGCGCTTGCAGGTGGCTGTGGATTGGTGACTGTATGCGATTTTGCATTTGCGGTACCGGAAGCCAAGTTTGGTTACACCGAAGTAAAGATTGGATTTATTCCAGCCTTGGTGTCAGTATTTCTCGTGCGAAAGATTGGCGAACAAAAAGCACGACACTTATTACTTACTGGTGAAATAATCAAAGCACAAGAGGCATTAAATAGGGGACTAATTACTGCTGTGGTTGGACAAAATAATTTGGAGTCTACTGTATACCAGTTTGCTCAGACCCTCATTAGTTCAAATTCCGAGCAGTCTATGCAATTGACCAAGCAGTTGATTCAGGATGTACAAACGTTGCCATTAAAGGAGGCCCTTGACATGGCTGCCACCATGAATGCCCATGCGCGTGCTACCGAAGATTGTAAAAAAGGAATCTCCGCTTTTCTGAATAAGCAAGAGCTGCGCTGGTAATTGACTTGAATCTGCTCGACAATAATTAACGAGAAGAGTCTGGCAACTCTTTGAAACAATGATCAGCGTTCTCGCGCTTTCCGGCACCAGTTTTTAGACCCGCGCTTAATTCCTATTTTTGGTAGTGAGCTCTCTTGAAATACTTAAGCAATATTGGGGATACACACACTTTCGCCCACCTCAGGATGAAATCATCCAGGCGGTGATTGAAAAGCGTGATGTCTTAGCTATTTTACCTACGGGGGGTGGGAAGTCCATTTGTTTTCAGGTACCAGCCTTGATGCAAGAAGGAGTTTGTCTTGTAATTACACCTCTTATTGCGCTTATGCAAGATCAGGTAAAGCAACTCAAGCAACGCGGCATTGCAGCGGTAGCCGTGCATGCCGGTATGCATCCACGCGAGATCGACATCACACTTGATAATTGTGTTTATGGGAAACAGAAATTTTTATACGTTTCACCCGAACGATTACAAACCGATTTGTTCAAAGAAAGAGTAAAGCGGATGAATGTGTGCCTGGTAGCGATTGACGAAGCTCATTGTATTTCGCAATGGGGCTATGACTTCAGACCTCCCTATTTGCAAATAGCTGAACTCAGGGAGGTAAAGCCGGATGTAACGTTTATTGCACTAACAGCCACCGCTACTACCCTTGTTAAGGATGATATCATAGCTAAGTTGAATCTTTCTAAGCCAGCACTTTTTCAAAAGAGTTTTGTTCGCGAAAATCTTTCTTTTGTAGTACGCAAGACCGAGACGAAAGAAAAGAAATTGTTAGAGGTTCTTCGCAAGGTACCAGGTTCAGCTATAGTTTATGTACGTTCCAGAAAATCTACAGCTGCATTGGCCGAGTTCTTGAATAAGAATAAAATTTCTGCAATATTTTATCATGCCGGGTTAACACATTTGGATCGGATGGCACGTCAAGAGGAGTGGATCACGAACCAACGCAGGGTGATGGTGGCTACCAATGCCTTTGGAATGGGAATTGATAAGCCCGATGTGCGGGTGGTAGTGCACATGGATTTACCCGAAAACCTTGAATCTTATTATCAGGAAGCCGGAAGGGCGGGACGTGATGGAAATAGATCCTATGCCGCTATTATTTTTCATGAGGTGGATGTGCAGGCTCTTGAGAAAAAGGTGCGACAGTCGCAACCGGAGCTAGACTCTCTAAAAAAAATCTACCAGGCAATAGCCAATCATTTTCAAGTTGCAGAAGGAAGTAGCCAGGGGGAAAGTTATGATTTCGATCTGGATGGATTCTGTAAAAAATTCTCTTTTAAAGCGACAGATGTTTATCCTGCTTTAAAGAAACTAGAGGAGTTTGGCCTGCTGGAATTCAACGAAAGTTTTTACCGCCCTTCCTTACTTCATTTCACTTTTGAAAAAAAGAAATTGTATGAATTTCAGATTGCTCATGAACGATTTGATTTACTAATAAAAGCTTTACTCAGACTCTATGGCGGGGAGTTGTATTCCGATTTCACCCCCATATCTGAAAATCAAATAAGCTTAATGATGAAACAGTCAGTATCTACCATTAAGTTGGAGTTGGGTCAATTGCACAATCTGCAGGTATTGGTTTATGAGCCTGTCAATGAGAGTCCAAAGATTACGTTTGTATTAGCCCGTCAGGATGCTAACCGATTGCCCATAGACCGAAAAGAATTTGATCGCAGGCGTGAACTTCACCTGACCAAGATGGAGGCTATGAAAAATTATGTTGAGCAGGATCATCGGTGCCGGATGCAGGTAATACAGGAATATTTTGATGAAGAAACGTATTCAGTTTGTGGCAGGTGTGATATTTGTATCAGTAAGCGCAAAACTGAGAATCTGGCTATGCTGAAAGATTATGAAGCTCAGATCCTTTACTTACTGAAACAAAAACCCATGACAGTCGAGGAACTGGAAACTTCGGTTGATCCCAAAGAAAAGGAATTATTTATTGACGTAGTGCGCGAGATGGTGGACTCAGCACAGATAGCTTATGATGAGTTTTGGGTTTTGCGGTTAGGTCATCCTTAAGTTTTACTTTCAAGTTACGGTTTCCAACTTTACAAATGCGGGAACCTGCTGAGACTTTATTCTATTTTTGTAGTCTTCGCTTTCTTCTACGAACCCACCAAATTATCAATGCTACAGTGCCGATTACAAAGGGCCATAGGGTTACCAGAAAGATCAGGAACGATAGCAGGTTATCCCAGCCACCTTTCAACGATTCAACGAGCTTTGACGCAAAACCAAAGTCAGTTCCAATAATTTCATAATAAGAAACATGGAGGGTACTAAACGAAACCTGGTTTTGAAGATACTTCAGTCTGCCTTCCATGGATTCAATCTCACCGCGCACATTGGCAATCTGGCTTTCAATGGACACAATCTCTTCTACCGTTTTTGCTTGCTTTAGAATGTCGCGAAAGCGGGCTTCCAGTTCTTTCTTGGTTGCGAGACGGGCTTCCACATCGATAAACTCTTCAGTTACATCCTGTGTGTTTATACTCTTGTTTTCAATCTTATCAGCCAGCGGCTCAATTCTTTTAATAAGGTTGTCAAACTGATCGGCTGGCACCCGAAGAGTTTGTGTGTACTGTAACCGGTCGCCATAATTATTTTCATTTTCACCAGCGATGTAAGCATTTAAATCTTTGCTGATTTTTTCAATTTCTGATTTTGTTGTTTTTACGTTTTTGGTTTTAAAGTCAAGCTGGCCATTGCGGATTAGTTTGCGCTCGGTTAGAATACTTTCTTCGTTGTCAGATTCCGTATTGCCTGGGCTAAACGAAGCCATCTTTGCTACATTCTCGTTCTGAGATTCTTCTAACTTCAGTGAGCTCCTATTCTCATTGCATGAAAGCATGATAACTAGTAGCAATAGGTAGGAAAACACTTTTAAATTCATGCTTTTGAGTTTGAATATTAGACGCGTTTATAAGGTAACAAAAAAAGTCAGGTCTTACTGACCTGACTTTAACGTGGAATGCCATTAAAAATTATTCCAGCGCAGCTACGCCTGGCAACACTTTTCCTTCAAAATATTCTAAAAGGGCACCCCCACCAGTTGATACATAGCTAACCTTTTCTTCAAACCCGAATTTTGCGACAGCTGCTGCTGAATCGCCCCCACCAATTAGCGAAAAGGCACCTTTTTCAGTTGCTCTTACTACGGCTTCCGCCACTGACTTGGTTCCTTTTTCAAACTTCTCCATTTCAAAAACTCCCATGGGGCCATTCCACAAAATGGTTTTTGACTCTTCAATTACTTTAGCGAAAACCTGTGTTGCCTGCGGTCCGATGTCTAATCCCATCCAACCATCAGGGATTGAATTGTTATTCACGGTTTGGATGTTGGCATTAGCATCGAATTTATCACCTGCAATCGAGTCGATAGGTAGATGGAGTTCTACACCTTTTGCTTTTGCTTTTTGTATCAGCTCTTTGGCGAGATCCAGTTTATCTAGTTCAACCAATGAATTGCCAACAGTGCCACCCAGCGCTTTAAAGAATGTATACGACATGCCACCGCCAATAATCAAATGGTTTACTTTGTCGAGAAGTTTTTCAATAAGTAGAATTTTATCTGAAATTTTTGCGCCACCCATAATTGCTGTAAAAGGTTTTACGGAGTTCTCTAACACCTTTTTTGCATTCTCCAACTCGGCAGCCATTACATCACCAGCGCATTTTTCTTTGAAGAATTGCGCCACAATGGTGGTAGAAGCGTGCGCCCTGTGTGCAGTTCCAAACGCATCGTTCACATAAATATCTCCATGCTTCGCTAGTTTTTCTGCGAAAGCAACATCCCCTTTTTCTTCTTGCTTATAGAAGCGTAGATTTTCAAGTAATAATACTTCGCCTGATTTTAAAGCACCCGATAGTTTAAATCCTTCTTCACCAATACAATCTGGAGCAAACTTAACCGATACGCCCAAAAGTACTTCAGTAGTTTTGATCGTGTGCTTCAGCGAAAATTTATCTTCTGGTCCATCTTTAGGACGCCCCAGATGCGACATCAAAATGCAACTTCCGCCATCTTTAAGAATTTTTTTAATGGTTGGAATGGTAGCCCGGATCCGATTATCATCGGTTACTTCAAAACTTTTATTAAGTGGAACATTAAAATCTACCCGAATGAGGGCGCGTTTACCGTTGAAATTAATATCATGAATGGTTTTCATACATCACCTTTTGTTTGGTGGTCGAAGGTACAAAATCCAATGGTGGGTAGCGTGATTAACGCCTTCTATTTTTCAGCAAACGATTGAAGGCTCCTCTACAGAAACAGCAAGAACTTCTTTCCACTTATCAGTTTCCGCGTACAGTTTTATGGTTTCGTTTCGCTGTTCGAGTAGTTTGGTCAAGTAGCGCTTTACAAAGATATAATCTGCTGCTTCTCCAATCAGACCCAACGGAGATTCAAAATAAAAATGGTCAATCATCACCGTATCTCGATTCATTGAATAGAAGAAGTGATCGTGCATCATCCTTCTAAAAATGCCGCTGACCATTTCATCGGCAAAGAAAAAGGGTCGTGTGTATTTTACGATTTGCGTTTCCAATGTTTGCCGAAACCCCATGTGGGTAGCTTGCCATAAGACTTTTTGATTGGGTCCAATAAGTCCACGAGTAACTCCACCAACCGCTTCTTCCTGAGTATGCTGCACAGAGATTTTATGTAAGTCGATGCTTCGTGCCAGATCAAAACATAACTCAATGGGAGCCTCAATAAGCGTGGTAAGTTCGATTTTATTCATTCGTGTCTGTTTAATCTCCAAAGGTGATTCCTAATCCTTTGGCTGCTTGCACCAGGTAAGAATCTTCCTGAAGTGTGTTATATTCTTTAGTGGCATCTTCCAATGAAACGGAAGTAATGGCATTATTTTTTAACGCCACCATGCGTCCAAAATTCTTTTCAAGGGCAAGTTCAAAGGCTTTAACACCAAAGAGGGAAGCCAGCACACGATCAAACGCTATTGGAGTGCCGCCACGTTGCACATGGCCTAACACGGTTTCGCGTATCTCCGCCTGACAGCCTGCTTCCTTCAGTTGACGCGATAGTTGATAGGCTACCCCGCCCAACCGAACGTGTTCAGATCCTTTTTCTCCGGCCGATGCGGTGATACTACCTTGTTTAGGTTTCGCACCTTCCGCCACTACGATGTTAACAAACCCACGACCTTTTTTATATCGATTGTCAATTTTACGAACAAGTTTATTGATGTCGTACGGGATTTCCGGGATCAGACAAATTTCTGCGCCACCAGCAATAGCGGTATGCAAGGCGATCCAACCGGCATCGCGTCCCATCACTTCCATAATCATGGTGCGATGATGGCTCTCTGCTGTAGTAACAAGTTTATCAAAACTATCCGTTGCAATTTGTACTGCTGTTTGAAAACCAAAGGTTAGGTCAGTCGCAGACAAATCATTATCAATGGTTTTAGGCACCCCAATCATCGGCATACCTTTATCGAAAAGACTCTTCGAGATTTTCTGAGAACCGTCACCGCCAATATTGATTATGGCATCGAAGTTTAATTCCTTCAATTTCTGAACGAGTTCATCGGAACGATCTATAAACCGAACGGTTCCATCGGGTTGCGGAATCGGAAATTGAATGGGATTTCCTTTGTTTGTTGTCTTAAGAATGGTGCCACCTTTTACGTGGATACCCGCAGTTCGCTTGCTGGTTAGCTTAATGATCTCTTGTGGATTGCTCAAAACTCCATTGAAAGCCTCTGTACTACCGTACACTTCCCATTCTTCCTTTGTGCCTGAAATACTTTCTTTGCGGGCACGCTTACACACCCCACGAATTACTGCATTGAGCCCCGGAGCATCTCCACCACCGGTCAGTATGAGAATCTTCTTTGTCATTTTCTAATTTGTGTCTAATATGTATAAGACTGTCCTTAAGGTCTACAATAAAAATCAATATCTGAATAAGGAATTAAAACAGAAGCGATTCGGTAGGATTTTTTTTATTCCGCTGCCGCCCTACGCAAGCGGTCGTTAATTGCTTTGCCCAATCCCATATCGGGCACTTCTTCTGCCAGAATTATGTCGATATTTTTTTTATCTAATTCTCTAAGTTTTGCAAACAGATGTTTGGCAGCTTCCTCCAGATTACCTGTAGGGGATAGTATCAACTGGTTCTCAGGCTCAACCCCGGCAACCTTTGATCTGAATGCAAGCACGCCAATCTTTTGAGTGGTGTAGCGCGTTAGTAATTCGGCCATTACACCCCAGGCAACTTTCTTTCGTGGTGAATAATGGCTCTTCAACTGACCTGGGGATTTTGGATCAGAGGATGTATTAAGATGTAATTCAACAGGACCGATTGTCTTTTCTATGTCTTCAATACTCAGCCCGCCAAGACGGAAGATCGTGGGGATTTCAGTTTCAAAGCCGATAATGGTCGACTCAATACCTACGCGACACTCTCCACCATCCAGAATATATTTAATTCTATCACCAAGCTGGGCATTCACATGGTCGGGTTGAGTGGGGCTTACATAGCCAAAAGGATTGGCACTTGGCGCTGCAAGGGGAAAGGCAAGCGATTTGAGTAGGGATTGAGTTAATGCATGATCCGGACACCGTATCCCTACAGTGTCCATACCGGAGGTGACCAGATCCGGAATGATTCCCTTCTTCCTCAAAAGAAATGTTACGGGGCCGGGCCAAAATTTACGGGCCAGTTGTTCAGCTTTGTTTGGGAAGGATTCTACAAGTTGTCTGGCTTGGGCAAGACTGGCAACATGAACTATCAAAGGGTCAAACCGTGGTCTGTCTTTAACCGTAAAGATTTTCACCACTGCATCTTCGTCCAACGCATTACCGGCAAGACCATACACTGTTTCGGTAGGAATACCAACAAGTTCACGTTGTTCCAGTAATTCTTTTGCTTTGCCAATATCTTTTCCAATCTCAGCCATCAATCCGCAAAGCTAAAATTAATTTGTCAGGATGTGATAAAGGCTGTATGTTGGGAATAAAATGACTACACCATGAGTAACAAAACCCGCTCCATTCTAAAGGCCATTGCAGTAATTCTGGTATTGCTGGCAGTTCTTATGGAACTGAAGATCATTATCATTCCTGCCATTGCTATATATAAGTTCTGGATAGTGGTGATTGCTTTTGGATTAATGCTTGTCGGTTCGAAGTAGTTTATCGCGCATTCTCATCACCGATCGCTCGCGATTAAAATTTTCGAGTGAATGAAGTGGTATCCACTTAACATCATGTGACTCTTCACTCACTAAAATAGGTTCCTCCAGGGAAGCTTCAAGCAGGAACCGGATGTCATAATGAAGATGTTCCGGAAAGCCAGGTCGTTGTGGAATTACATGAATGTCCACATCAAACGGAGCTCGGGTTACGATCGTTAGATTTTTTAATCCTGTTTCTTCTTCTGCTTCGCGCATGGCTACCCGTAAGATATTTTCATCGCCATCGGCATGGCCACCGGGCTGAACCCATTTATTTAATTTGGCGTGATGTACTAATAAAGATTGGGTTCGCTCGGGATTAACAATCCAGGCTGAGCCTGTAATGTGACCAGGCAAATGGGTTCGCTCAAAGCAGGGAGCCTGAGTTAGCAAATCAAGAAACTGAGGAACAAAAACTTCTTCTTCGGAATCTATGGGTTTATAGTCTTTGAAAAAGTGAATCAATGAAAGACGATCCATTCACTTATTGAATCACAATGGTGGCTTTGTTGAATTTTCCCTCTTGAAGCTTGCCAATAATTTCTCCACCACCCGAGTTGTCTTTATCTGCCTTTCGTACAATAACATAATAAGAAATTCCCTCCAGCTTTTTAAGTTTTACCAGGCCTTTTGCATCTGAAGTTGCTTCCATGACAACATTTTCTTCTTTCAGATAATCTTGCTCATTTTTAAACAACTTTACTTCTGCGTCACTCACCGTGTTTCCCACTTCATCACGCACGGTAATAGTCAATGAAGTATTCAAAATTTGTGCAGGGTGACTAACAAATGAAAATGAAGTTGTGGCAATGATAAGTATGAATAGTAATGATTTCATAAGTTGGATTAGTTTGATTATAAATACTGATACATAGTTACGCAAAGTCATGAAAAAAAAGAAGAGGCTGTCTCAAAAGTCATCCAGTCATCGTCAAGCCTCAGGCCTGACGATCCCAGATTTGAGAATGTAGAATGTCATTCCGGCTCAAGGCCGGAATGACATTTCAATTTTAATTGACTTTTGAGACAGAATCTTAGATTTCTATCAACGCCTTTAATTACCGGATCAGGGCAACACCACCGCGTTTTTCCTGAATACCTTTATCAGGGCGGAAAGAACTAACGTACTTCACAATATACGCATACGTGCCTACCGGCAATGGTTGGCCGGGATTGTTGTTATAGCCACCATTCCATTTAAAGTTTCTGTCAGAAGATTGGTACACCAACTCACCCCACCGGTTATAGATCAATACCTGGAAGTTATCGGTGATAAAATAGCTGTAGACAAAAAAGTCTGTGTTTGTAGTTACTGAACTGCTGGGTCGGAAGGCAGTAGGGGCTACGATTTTTGGTACGCAATCATTCAATACCTCTGTTTGATCACGTGCAATGCAGCCAAAAGAATTAGTAATATCTACCTCGTAAAGCCCTTCGCTATCCGCAGTAAGAACCCGGTTTGTGAAATTAAGGTTAAGCTGGTTTTTGAACCAATTATAGGTTACAAAAGAACCAGGATCCAACTCTACACTTGCCGTGCTCGGGTCGTTGTTGTCAGGATCATTGCAGATAATTACCCGATCAGGAAGTTCACCTTGCGGCACAGGAGCTTTAATCACTTGTATTTGTGTTGGCGTGGTGCAACTTCCTTTACTTACTTCTACACGATAAATGCCAGCTGCAGTCTGGTTGGTGGTTGCTGTTGTCACTCCACTGAGCAGAACATTATCTCTGAACCAGGCAAAGGTTGCACCAGTAGCGTTGGTTGTTGCTGTCAGTGTGAAGGGTTGATTATCATCACAAGCCTGCGTGCCGGTAAGGGCAGCCGTAACCTGACCAATGACTTCAACAGTTTGCGGTGTTGATCGAATTACACAGCCTGATACAGTGTTCACCACTTCAACTTCATAAGAAGCACCATTATCAAGGATGCCTAACGAGATCTGTTGACCAAGCCCTTGTTGCACACCGTTTCTAAACCATCGGTAGGTAAAATTACCGGAAGGTTGTGCATTTAATATGACAACATCCGCGCATGCATCACTTTGTGTAAAGGTAGGTGTAATAGTTCCGGGCACATCAACCGTAGTGCTAACCGTAGAAGGACATCCTGCACCGGTAGCAGTAACGGTGTACGTGACGGTTCCAGCACCCGGTAATAATTGTATAGTGGCACCATTGGTGGCTCCTACAATACTTCCGGGTACGCTCGTTGTCCATGAATAGGCTGTTCCACCGGATGCGGTGAGCGTAGGAGTTGCCACACACAGGTTAGGAGTAAATGAAACATTAACTGGTGCAGCAGGTGTTACCGCAAAATTGTTGATGTTAAAAATGCAACCTGTGTTATCTCGCACTTCAATGGTGTAGGTGCCAGCAGCTAAGCCTGGAGCTATATCAAATACAGCCGTTGCTGTACTTGTTGGTCCTGTTATTTGACCAGTACCATTATTCGTCACAGTATATTGTAGTGGTAAGGTAAAGCCACCTACTGTTGTTACCCGCACAGTTACCGGATCGCAATTAGGTGCTTGTGCTAATGCAGTTGCCGTAAAAGTAGCATCCGTTAACCCAAATGAACTTGAAATAGTACAGCCAGAAATCTGATCTGTTACAATCGCAGAGAATGTTCCGGCTCTTTGTCCACCAATCGGGCCAATGGTGGATGGTGCCAGTTGATCTATTCCTTGTTGATTAAAACTATTAGGGCCGGTAAGGAAATACGAGTAAGGTCCAGCCGGTGGAACTGAAGTGTTTAATTGTACTGTAATGGAACCCGTAGGAGTCCCACATCCCACCGGATTTGTGCCCGATAAAACAAACGAAGGCGAAACATTGATAGTAAACACTTTATCTTCTGTGATGGTACAGGTTGTAACCGGATCGGTTACCGTAACTTCATAAGTGAACACACCAGGTAATGAAGTATCTACTGCTTGTGTCTGAATTGAGCTGGCATTCACTCCATTTATTGTCCATTGGATTATGGCTCCCGGGTTTTGAGCATCCAGTGTTGGGGTGGCATTGTCTTCACAAATAGTTAGGTCGGGGCCCAGATCAACTTGCGGTCGGTTATCCGCGACTATACTTTGTGCAAAGGAGGTACATCCATTAACATCTGTATTGGTCACAGATACAAAAGCCGGTTGATCAAGGGTTATAGTTTGGGTTGTTTCACCGCTTGACCATAAATGAGTAAGCCCGGGCGTATTCGTGGTATTTGCATTAAGGGTTACAGGGCCGGTACACAACACTGCAGCACCTGGGATAGTGGGTAGTGCCGGTGGACTAAAAATTCTTACTTGCTGAACAATGGTTGTATCGAGACTGCAACGGTTAGTGAGTCGCATCGAAACTGTATACAATCCGGGTGCAGTATAAAAATGAACGGGTGCTGGTTCTGTACTTGAAGCACCATCTCCAAACGACCATTGAAATTCATCAATGGCATCCGTAGCCGTGCCAGCAAAGCGGGTTGAATCACCAAAACAAACTCCGGTGAAATCAAACCCCGGCCCTCCAAAGGCATTACTCTGTATCTGAACAAAATTGGGTAAGCCTAACCGGCTGTTAGTGCCACCGAGCAGATTAAATCCAGCAGGTGTGTATGCCGATAACTGGGTAGTATCCTCCGTTGCCTGGATGGTTCCTAATACGCCACTTCCATTGATAGCAACATAAATCTGGCCATCGGGCCCAAGTTGAATGGCTCCGAGCTCAGTAGCCTGTTGAATGCGTTGTTTAAAGAAAGGCCGTTCAAGTGAATCGAGGAAATATTCAAAAATTTGTGAGGGTGACGGTGTTCCTTTTACCGTGGCGAATATTTTATTTCCGGCAGGTGAAAATTCAATTCCATAAACCTGCCCATTGGGTTCATTCAAATCGATCTGACGGAAATTATCCAGGCGACCGGTGCTGTCATTTAAAGTGAATAACTCAACGAGGTTGCTGGTGCCCGGTGTTGAAAGAGCTACTGCCACATTGTTTCGTGGACCAATCTTCATATAGCCTTCCCCATTCTGCTGGGTTTTGAAAGAGTGATCCGAGCCGGTTTCTGAATAAACGGGTTGACCTATTCCATCTTGAGTGATTGGGTAAGAACGAAAGATATTATTACCATACTCATGCAGAATAACCCAGCGGCCATTGGAGGTTACGCGTTCTGTGCTTTTTGAAAACAATAAAACACTCTTCTCAACCAGCGCCCCGTTTCCTGAATTCAATTTTAAATCGAATAACGAATAACGAACTTCATACGGAGCTGTTCCATTGATTGCCTGTGTTGTGAAAATATAATATAGCGTTTCATCTCCGGGAACGGAAACGATAATAGAAGATTGTGAAGCTGCCGGATCACCACCAATGCCGCTATCAATTTCCGTATCTGTTTTATCATACACTTTATCGCCATCGGTATAGAAGATAACATCTCCGTTTCGATCGCAAATAATGGCACAACCTTCGGGTGCATTCATAGCACTGTTATCCAATGGTTCAGGAGGTTGTTCGTTGAAATCTATTCCCGCAGTATTTCCGAAATGCCAGATATTAAATCGTTGATCTTGCAATCCATATTCTTTCACATTCACACCCGCATAGGCTGAACATCCGGAGGCGTCTGTTACAACTACATAATAATACCCTGCTGAATCAGGTCTAAGGGTAGCCCCTATGTCACCGTTCGACCAAACGATGGATGTCGGTGTTCCACCTTGTATAGTAACTGTTACTGAAAACTGGGTCGGGGATGAAGTGCCCCGTGGTGGCGGGAATTCATCTTTACATGCAGTAGTGTCCTGTACTAATTGCAGTTCCAGCGCAAACGGATTAATAGTTACTGGTAATGTAGTCGATTGTGTTTGGCCCCGATAAAAAGCATTCAGTGTAACATTATAGGATCCGGGTGCAGCATAGGTATAAATCGGGCTCCAGTTTCCTGAACCGTTTCCATCTCCAAAATCCCAACGTAAACTATCCGCATTCGGGGTAACAACAGGAAAGAAACTGGTGGGAGAATTTTGACAAATGCCATCGAACGTAAAATCAACATCCAGCACAACACTGTCTTTTGGCTTGAAGGCAGGGAACTGAGAACTATTAAAGTCGGCTGCTGTAAAAAGTGCTTGCGTATTAATCACTTCACTGGCAACTGTATCGGTATTGGTAAACCTGCCTAATAAAAATGGACCGCCCGATGCTACCTGATACAAATGATAGATAGCGCTGTCGGGAGCAATCTGTAATCCATAACTTCTAAAAACAGGTGCTGATAAAACTGGCGCAAGGGTGATAGAAGGATTGAGATAATCATATTGAAGTACATTCGCGGTGATACCTGTATCACCATGACGGGAAAGGTATAAGTATCGCCCTTGGGTGTCCCATTCAATATCATAAATAGATTGACTGTTAGTGGCCGCTGTCGCGGAGTTAAAAATAAATCGATCGAATGTGATTAAGCCGGTAGCATTATCGAAGTTTAAAATCAATGCATCCGTGTTGGCATCTTGTGGCGAGACGGCAATCTTGCCAGTTTGTTCATGATACGAAAAATTCGCTACCGATGTGGGAAATCCAATACCAGAGGAAACAATAGTTGAGAATGTAGCCGTAGCATCAATCAATGAAGCAGCATAGTTCTGAGAACCATTCTGATGTGAGATCAACCAAAAGTCAATCTGGTTTGCATGTGGCACAATAATCATTCCTTCCGATCGGTTTGATAACCCGGGGACAGCAACGTTTTTTGCTGCGTCAACAACTCCCAGTGCAGGTGCAGGAAATACAGCATTTCCAAATTGATTGAGATCTACTATACTATGACTGATAGAACCTCCCGTGGTGAAGTTGGCAGAGTTAGTAAAAATATAATGGCGATTGGTTTGCCCGGGCATCGGTGCTATTGCTACCGGTTGATTTGCATCGGGTTGTCCATTAAGGCCTGTTCCGTTAGGCATGGGCAGATGACAAGCATCATACACACGAACTCCATCGGTATAAAAAAGCAAGTTGGCCGTGGCTGGATCGGTGGCTACGGCCGAGCCGCCCCTTGAAAAGGGGAGAGCCTGATTGGTAACAGGTTGTGCAACATTGGTTGCCCGGTTAAATCGAATGCCATTGGTTGAGTTACCAAAATACCAATTGTGTTGTGATAGGTCTTGTGCGAAAAGAGGATTTAAAGAGGCTATAAAAATCAAAACCCCGAGTATTTTTATCCCCACTATGTTTCGTGCTTGCTGCTTACCTAACACCCTCATATTCGCTTGCCTTTGTTGATTCTGTTTTCAAGACTAAATTAAAACGTCAAATAACACTAAAGTAATACAATTTGATCGAAAATATCGTTAAGCAGACGAAAGCCCTCTATTTGTCGGCAAATGTTTTTTTTAATGTTCTGAAAGAATTTAATTTGCTTTGATAGAGCCAGGTCTAAACGTGATTTAATGCATCGGATTGTCCTTTTTGTTTGTGCATGTATGCTGTTGGTTGTGGGGTCAGTAACTGCACAGGACCCGCAGTATTCACAATTCTATGCAGCCCCGCTTTATTTAAATCCGGCCTTTGCCGGTTCTACCAATCAAAGTCGGGTGGGTATCAATTACCGCAATCAATGGCCGGCTATCGATGCAAACTTTAACACGATCTCGGCATTCTACGACACCTACATTGAAGATAAGAACAGTGGCATTGGAGTGCTGTTAACCCGCGACCGCGAAGGAATTCTGGGCTTACAATCGATCAGCCTTGCGGTTCAGTATTCCTACGACCTTAAAATCGTAGAGGGTCTTTCCTTCCGCCCTGGATTTCAAGCGGCCATTTATAATCGCTCCATCAATTTTGATAAACTCACCTTTGGCGATCAGTTCGATCCCCTTACGGGACAAGTTATTAATCCGCAATCAGCGGAAGGGTTAAATACGGGGCAATCGAAATTTTTTCCGGACATCTCTTTTGGTGGATTGTTTTACAGTAAGCGCGCTTGGTTAGGGTTTGCGGCTCACCATTTAACGCAACCTAATCAATCCTTAATAGGAGAGGAGAGCAGGCTTCCACGAAAACTTTCTGGCCATGCAGGATTAAAATTTTATTTTAAACCGGGAGAAATGGGGGACGGTTTTTACGCCAAACCCCGCGAGCGAAGTGTCGCACCAGCTGTTCAATACCGCCATCAGGGTGAGTTTGACCAGATGGATGTTGGATTTTATTTCACTTTCGAGCCACTGATTATTGGTACCTGGTATCGTGGTGTTCCTTTTAAGCCGGTGAATGGATTTTCTAACAATGAATCGATTGTATTGCTGGTAGGGTTTACAAAGAAGGGGCAGAAGGATATTATGAACATTGGTTATAGTTATGACTACACCATTTCGCAGCTTGGTCCAGGCAGTGGCGGTGCACACGAATTTAGTTTAGTTTATTCCTGGTCTACGCGCAATCCGCGCAAGCCACCGAAGGATAAGTTAATGATTCCGTGCCCGGATTTTTAAGGCTGGTTGCTAGCCGCTGGTTTCTAGTTGCTGGTAAGTACAGTATTAACTATCCTTTTTAGACTGCCTTAATAAAGTTGTTCAACTTTCTGCCAAGTCGTTATAAGCGTTCGTTTAACTAGTAGGGATACCTCTTTTTGCTTCCTGCCAAAACCTCAAGATTTTTGTAACTTATATCTAATCATTTAGTCTAATCAAACCAGAGACCAGCAACGAGAAACAAGTAACCAGTTACTCCTCCCCACTGCCATCAATTTTGCAATGGTTGTCCATGCCGATGTGCAGCAATGCATCTCCGGCATTAACTACAGGATGATTATTGAGTCCCACTACATAACCGGTGGAAGGAGATTTTATTTCTTCTTTGAATTCGCCAAAGGGATCCGTAATGGTACCTATTATTTGATTCTTTTGTACAAGATCGCCACATCGGATGATGGATTGAAATAGCCCAGCATGATGCGCCCGCGCCCACGATGAATTCCAGATAATTTTATTTTCTTCCTTAGGTTCCGGAGCCCAATCAATCATGTTAATATGTTTCATCAACCGCAATGTTCCGTTAACACCTTCTTCAATGGCGTGCTGATCGAAGCGCAACGATTCACCACCTTCATACACAATAATATTCTTTCCTTGCTTGGCCGCGGTTTGCCGAATGGAATGTGGACGAAAGGGAGCGTCAATGGTAAAAGGTGCATGAAAGGCGTTTGCCAACTCAACGTTTTTTTCATCTGACATTACACATCGGATTTGAGGATAGTTTGTGCGCATGGATCCTCCCGTGTGAAAGTCTATACCATAATCAATAAATGGTATAACATCATGAGTCAGATGATAAGCAACTCTTGACGCAAGCGACCCGTTTTTGCTTCCCGGAAAAGAGCGATTGACATCTTTGCCATCGGGTACTTCGCGCGAATAATTCAAAAAGCCATAGATATTAATAATGGGCATACAGATAACGGTGCCACGCTTTACGCGATTATGACCAACATCCAGAATTCTTCGCACGATCTCCATGCCATTGATTTCGTCACCGTGCATACCTGCCGTGAGTGCCAGTACAGGGCCATCTTCCAATCCACGATAGGCATAAATCGGAGTATCAATTTGCGTGCGCGAGGGGAGGCGAGCGATATTGATAACGATCTCTTTAAATTCTCCTGGACGAAGGCGGTGTTCGCCAATTTTTACTTCTTTCACTTAGTAGGCATTAGGGGTTGGGAATTGGGCATTGGGGAGTTGGGTGTTAGGCATTGGGGAATTTGGTATTAGGAATTTGGTATTGGCGTTAAACGTTAGGTATCGGGGTTATTCGGGCCAAGAGTATTAATATAGGCATTAAGTCTCTTGCCTAGAAGTTCAAGTTCACTAATGAGGTCGTGATATTGTTGCTGGCTAATGAGATCTCGTTGAAATGCTTTCGTTAACCACGTTTTTGTTTCGAAAAGAGAACCTCTTGCGTAGTAAGAGAAATTCTTGGTTTCCTTGAAATGATAGCGTCCTAATCCTTCGGATAGGTTTGCCCCGATGGAATCAACTAACCTGACAAGCTGTTTACCAATAGTATCCCTTTCAAAATATTTCCATGAATTCACTAAACTCCAAACCTGATCGGCTAATACCATTGCCTGCTTGTAGATACTAAACTCCTCAAGTGTAGTTATCATGGTTGAAAAATTTAATGGTAATACCCACTACCTATTTCCCAATGCCTATTTCCTAATTCCCAAAACCTAAAATCACGCGTTAATTTTATCCTTCTGGATTTTCTTGGTTCCGGCATTCTTCTCAATGTATTGAAAAATCTTACCAGCTATGTCGACTTTGGTGGCACCTTCAATTCCTTCCAGGCCGGGAGAAGAGTTTACTTCAATAATGAGTGGACCGCGTTTTGAATTAAGCATATCTACACCAGCAACGCCAAGTCCCATTTTTTTAGCGGCCTCAATGGCTGCATGTTTTTCGTGACGATCGAGTTTTACTACGGTAGCAATACCACCTCGGTGGAGGTTTGATCTGAATTCACCTTCACGGGTTGCTTGTCTCCGCATGGAGCCCACTACTTCTCCATTAACAACAAACGCCCGGATGTCGGAACCTTTGGCTTCCTTGATAAACTCTTGCACAATGATTCTTGTCTTTACACCGTGAAAGGCTTCGATTACAGATTGTGCGGCTTTTTTGTTTTCAGCAAGCACAACGCCCAGTCCCTGAGTTCCTTCCAACAACTTGATAACAACAGGGGCGCCACCTACCGCCTCGATGATTCCTTCGGTATCGCGCGAGTAATCCATGAAAATGGTTTTGGGTAAGCCGAGTCCGGCACGTGAAAGTATCTGAAGGCTACGCAACTTATCACGCGAGCGAATGAGTGCCTGTGATTCGACTGCAGAAAATACTTTCATCATTTCAAACTGACGAACTACCGCTGCGCCATAAAAAGTAACGGAAGCACCAATGCGTGGAATGATAGCATCGAAATAATCAAGCCTGCGCCCGTTATACCACACCATCGGGTTTTTCTTTTCAATCAGCAACACACATTTCATGTGGTCGATGATTTCCACACGATGGCCTCGCTTTTCGCCAGCTTCTTTCAGGCGTTTAGTGGAGTATAACTTTGGATCTCGTGAAAGTATGGCGATGTTCATGCGCCTGTTTGTTTATGTTCGAAAGATAAATCTTTTTTAGTCACGTCTATCAGAAAACGATCGCGTAAGATTTTGCGACCTAACAATACCGGAAACTTAAGATTTCCCCGGTTACTTAAGGAGAACTCGGCCCGTATTAAATAATCGTAAATTTTGATTGTAGTTTTGATAACATAGCGCAGCTCAGCTTCGCCAAAGGAGTTTTTTACTTCTCTCCGGTCAAATTTTTTGAAGACGAATTTCATACCGGTGAATTCAGGATGCTCTTCATCCAGTAGAACAAATTCTAATTTACCGTCAACAATTTCGGCTCGCGAGCAATGAAGACTACAATTGTACGCGCCCGTATCTATTTGGCATGAAGATCGGATAAGCCCAGACCGGGTAAATCGACACGATCGGAT
>LNFM01004375.1_pt1 | contig 26112 bp, 25 predicted proteins | sample 596031 | NCBI WGS metagenome assembly LNFM01 (sample SAMN04254537, study PRJNA301005) | activated carbon metagenome | isolation source: dual media filters at the Ann Arbor, Michigan drinking water treatment plant | place: USA: Ann Arbor | reverse complement strand
GCTGGGTCGAGAGCAAGGGTGAGGGCACCGTCTACACCTACTCGGTGCACTACATCGGGCCGAGCTCGGCCTACAAGGGCGACCCGCCGCACGTGGTGGCGCTCATCGACCTGGACGAGGGTGTCCGGATGATGAGCAACATCGTGCGCGACGAGGAGGGATTCCCCTCGGTCGCACCGGAGGACGTCTCGATCGGCATGCGCGTCCGCGTCGTCTTCGACGACGTCACCGACGAGATCACCCTCCCCAAGTTCGTGCCGGTCGCCTGACCGCACGCGAACACGGGTCCCCGGTCGGCAGCGCGCCGGCCGGGGCTCCCACCCCTCGACCCGGGGCACGCAGATGGGCCAGTGTTGTGAGCGGCACCGGATGAGCGGCGGGGAGATCCACCCGCACACCCCTTCGACCGCGTGGCGGCCCGCGTCGCCGTCATGCGCCACAGCGAGCGATCATGGCTGACATCCTGCGATACGGGGCATATCTGCCCAAGCACCGCACCCCGCTGGGGGAGCTGCAGTCCTTCTATGGTCGACCCGGCCGTCCGAGGTCCCGGACGCTGGCGACCCCGGGCCTGGATGAGGACACCCTCACCATGGCCTACGAGGCCGCGACGGAGGCGCTCGCCGGCGAGCGCGCCCCCGCGGCACTGATCAGCGTGACGATGGCCCCGCCGTTCGGGCTGCGCAAGATGTCGGCGACGCTCTCGCGGGCGCTCGGGCTGGCCGACGAGACCGTCCCGTACGACCTGGGCGGGCACCCCGGCGGCCTGTTGGACGCCTTCTCGCTGGCCGCGGCCCTGGCCACCGGGGACCGGCCGGTGGTGGTGGTCGCCAGCGACCACCTGGTGAGCACCGAGGAACGGGTGTGCGACACCCTCTCCGCCGGTGGCGCCGCGGCCTTCGTGATCGGCGCCTCCGGCGGCTTTGCGACGCTCGGCCCGTCGGCCCGGTCCTCCTCGGAGGTCTACGACGTCTGGCGCCTGGGCACCGAGGCGGAGCCCCGGTACCGGCTCGAGGTGCTGTTCGATGCCTATGCGGCGGCCGCTAAGGGCGCCCTCGCCGGCCTCGAGAAGCTCACCGAACGGCCCGCGTCGGCATACGCGTCGGTGGCCGCCAGCCAGCCGCACCCGCAGACCCTGCGGGGCCTCGGCAAGCTCGGGGTCACCGCCGAGCAGCTGGCCGCGACCAGCTTCGTGGGGGAGATCGGGAACCTCGGCGCCGCCTCGGTCGGCGTCGCGACCGCGATCGCCCTGGACGCCGCTCAGCCCGGGCAGCAGGTGCTGGCCTTCGGCTACGGTGCCGGTGAGGGGATCGCCCAGGCCATCGAGATCACCGCCGCACCGCCCGCAATCGGCGCGGCCGGCCGGATCGCCGGTGACCCGATCCCGTTGGGCACGTACTACCGCTGGACCCGTGGCCGTCAGGCCGAACCGCACTAGGGAGACTGGCAGATGCGCGTCGGTGTTCTGGGGATCGGCAAGACCCCGCACAAGATCCAGCACAACAAGAGCCTCCGCGACCTGATCGTCGAGGCCGGCCGGAAGGCCATCTCCGATGCGGGCGTCGCCCCGTCGGACATCCAGATGCTCTATGTCGGCAACGTCGGTTCGGTCGGGTTCAACTACGAGAACTCCACCGGGCTGATGGCGGCGCACCACCTGGGTGTGGTGCCGGCCGGCGCGGTCCGCGTCGAGGCCGCATGCGGCACCGGCGCCTGGGCGCTGCACATGGGGGTCGTCGCGATCGCCTCGGGGCTCTACGACACCGTCATGGTGGTCGGCGCCGAGAAGATGAACGACCTGGCGACCGTCGAGGGCACCTCGGTGATCGCGCAGGCCGCGGACTCCAAGGAGGAGTACTTCTCCGGGCTGACGTTCCCGTCCGGGGTGGCGCTCACCGCCCGCAAGTACATGCAGACCTACGGGCTGACCGAGGAGGACCTGGCCCACACCTCGGTCAAGAACCACCACTACGGGGCCCGCAACCCGTACGCCCACCTGCGCTTCGAGTGCACGGTGGAGGAGGTCATGCGCTCCGCCAAGGTCGCCGACCCCCTCAAGCTGTTCGAGGTGTGCCCGATGACCGACGCCGGGTCGGCGCTGGTGCTGTGCCGCGAGGAGATCCTGCGCGACCAGCCGGACAAGCCGCAGGTGTACGTCACCGCCACCGCGATGGCGTCCGGCACCTGGTACGCGGTCAGCGACGGGCTGGAGGACGCCCACCGGCTGTTCGCCGAGCCGGCCAAGAAGGCGTACGCCATGGCCGGGGTGACCGCCGCGGACATCGACGTGGCCGAGATCTACAACAGCTTCGCGATCCAGGAGCCCCTCGGCATCGAAGGCCTCGGGTTCGCCGAGCAGGGCAAGGGCTGGCAGGGCGCCGCCGACGGCTCGACCTGGATCGACGGAAAGGTCGCGGTCAACCTCTCCGGCGGGCTGCTGTGCAAGGGCCACCCGCTCGGGGCGACCGGCTCATCGCAGGCGGTCGACATCATCGAGCAGCTGCGCGGGACCGCCCCGGAGGGCATCCAGCGCAAGGACGCCGAGATCGGCATCTCCGCCTGCCGTGGCGGACCGGGCGCCGTCGGGGCGATCCACATCTACCAGCGGCTGGAGGGCTGAGGCTGTGACCGTCTCCGCGATCGAGTTCTCCCGTCTCGGGCCCCCCAAGCTGCGCCTCTACGCGATGCGCTGCGGGGGGTGCAACACCCTGCAGGCCTGGTGGGACAAGTTCCACTGCTACGCCTGCGGATCCGAGCAGCTCACCGAGGAGGAGCTCGCCGGCGTCGGGGAGCTCACCAACTTCACGGTGGTCTACTACCCGCCCCGGGACTTCCTGGGCCAGGAGCCGTACGTGGTGGGGCACATCACGATGGACGAGGGGGTGGTGCTCCCCGCGCCGGTGGTCGACACCGCGCTGGAGGATGTCGCCATCGGCACCCGCGTGAAGGCCACGCTGCGACGCATGAAGCTCGGCCACGAGGGGGACATCTACTACTCCCAGAAGTTCGTGGTCGACCCGGACGCCCAGGCGGCCGGCTAACCGGCTACCAGACCTCCATCCCGCCGTCGCAGGCCAGCACATGGCCGGTGATGAAGCGGGATGCGGGGCACGCCAGGAACACCGCCACCCCGGTGAGGTCGGCCGGCTCGCCGGCCCGGCCCATCGGGGTGCGCGCCATCATCGCCGCCAGCCGTTCCGGGCTGGCGACCATCGGCGCATTCAGGGCGGTGGGGAAGAACCCCGGTGCGATGCAGTTCACCCGGATCCCGCGTGGCGCCCACTGACGGGCCAGCTCCCTGGTGAGCTGCTCCACGGCGGCCTTGCTGGCGCTGTAGGCGGCGACGCCACCGCCGGTCCCGGCGCGGCGGCCGAGGATCGAGCTCATGGTGATGATCCATCCCCCGTGACCTGCCGCGATCATCGCCGCGGCCCCCGCGGATGCCAGGCGCATGACCGCGGTCAGGTTGACCTCCATGACCCGGGTGAACTCGGCCATGTCCTCGGCCTCGGCGGGGGACATCGTGGCGGTGCCGGCGTTCAGGACCAGCCCGTCCAGGCGGCCGAATTGATCGCGGCAGGTCGCCACCAGCGCGTCGGCGTGCGCCGGGTCCGCGACATCGCACGGATGCGCGATGGCCGTGCCGCCCCCCGCGGTGATCTCCTGTGCGGCCCGCTCGAGGCGTCCGGTGGTGCGGGAGGCGAGCACCAGCCGGCAGCCGGCCTCCGCCAGGCCTCCGGCGATGATCCGTCCAAGGCCCTCCGAGGCACCGGTGACGATCGCCGCCTGGCCGTCGAGACGGAACATGGGGCCACCTGCGCCGGTCAGGCGGACGGCTCCTCGGGACACAGCATGTCGGCGAGGGCGACCACGACCGGCTCGGCCGCGTCGCGGATCACGACCTTGGCATAGCGGTCGTACTGGGTGGCGGTCCGGCCCACGATGCCCAGCGGCACGTTCCGGGTGAGCGGCACCGATGGCAGCAGCGAGATCGGGATGGTGCGCAGGGCGGAGTCGAACACCAGGAAGGCGTCGGCCTGACCGGCCAGGTCCCATGCCCGCTGCACGCCGTCCTGCATCAGCGGCTCGTTCCACAGCGTCCCGGAGGGTCGCAGCGGGTACCCGCAGCCGGTGGTCGTGCACCGCGGCACCCCGTCGGAGGCCTCGGCGATGAGCTGACCGACCTCGGGCAGGCCGTATCGCTCCCCGCACCGCTCGCACTTGGCGGACATCACGTTGCCATGGACCTCGACCACGTCGGTCGCCCCGGCCTTGATGAGCAGCCGGTCGGCGGACTGGGTGATCAGATGGTCGATGATCCCGGCACGCTGCAGCCGGGCGATGGCCAGGTGCGCGGGGCCCGGCTCACGGGCGGCGATCTCGAGCGCGGTGGGGTGGTAGAAGGCCCAGAAGCGGTCGGGTTCGGTGAGCAGGGCCTCCAGGCTGGCCCGTTCGGCCCAGTCGCTGTTGACCGCGCCGACCTCCTGGTCGGAGGGCCGTCCGAGGCCGAGCCCGGCGAGCGCCACGACCCGCTGCGTGCCCAGCAGCATCGCAGCCAGGGTCTCGTGATCCTGAGGTGCCGCCATGGGGGCCGAGCCTACTCCCCGCGCTCGGAGGTGGGGACGAGCCCTGACAGTGAGCGCAGCCCCACCAGGGCGGTCCAGGCGGCGCCCGCGCCGGCGACGGCCGAGAGGATCAGCAGCGCCTGGGTGAGGCCGATCAGATCCGACAACACCCCGATGAGGATCAGCGGCAGGGAGAACCCTCCGAGGTAGCAGGCCACGTAGTACGAGGAGATCAGCTTCCCGCGATCGGCGACGGGTGCGATGAGGGTGATCAGATCCACCCCGCCCTTGAACACCAGCCCGCAGGCGGCGCCGGTGGCCGCGACGGAGGCGAGCACCAACGGGATCGAGTCGGTGGGGGAGCCCGCGGCGATGCCCAGCGAGGCGACCGCGGCGATGGTGAGCCCCCAGGAGATCGCACGACGCGGATCCAGCCGGGGCAGCAGCACCTGGCTGACCGCCCCGGCGACGAGCACCAGGAACCCCGCGGCACCGACAAGCGCGTAGTTGTCGATCTCCAGCTTGCGCACGACGAAGACCGGCACCAGCGACAGGGCGACCCCGTCGAACAGCGAGAACAGCATCCCGGAGGGCACCAGCACGCGCCAGAACACCGCCCGCTCTGCGGCGGGGACGCCGAGCCGGAGGGTCAACGGCCGCCGGCTCTGCCCCGCGGGGACGGTCTCGGGAAGGCTGAGCACCAGCGCGGTGGCCACCGCCAGGGCCACCAGATGCACCTCGAACGGGGTCTGCAACGGGTGGATGGCGTACTGGGCGAGCACGCCGCCGATCCCCGGACCCAACCCGAGACCGAGGCGGATGGAGATCGACCCGAGCGTCGCGGTGAAGCTGCGCCGTCCCGGCGGGGCGGCATCCACCAGGAACGCCGTGCAGGTTCCGAAGAACGCGCCGGTGGCGAGCCCCTGGACGCCGCGTGCCACCAGCAGGCCCCACAGCGGCGGCTCGGTGATCAGCACCAGCTGGGCGACGGCCAGCACCGCGATCCCACCGAGCAGGACGCGCTTGCGGCCCACCCGGTCCGAGAGCTGGCCCAGCGAGAGCATCGACGGCACCAGGGTCAGCACGTAGCACCCCAGGAACAGGGTGACCACCGTGTCCCCGAAGGCCAGTCGGTCCTGATAGATCGGGATGAGCGGGGTGATCATGCTGGTGCCGATCGCGAACAGCACCAGCACCGCCCATGTCCTCCAGACGCGGCTCACGCGCGGAGCCCCCAGCACTCCCACCCGCGGCGGCGGCCGGCGCCGATCAGCCGCAGCCGGCCGGCGGACCAGGCATGGGCGATGCGTCGGCCCTCACCGGGCCGCAGCCCGGAGCAGACGACCCCCGCCGGACGCTGTGCATGCATGCATGCGGCCATGCTGTCGTGGGCGGCCGCGGGCATGTTGGCCAGCACCGCCACGCCGTCGAGCCGTCCGGCCATGCGACCCACCGGGCCGTGTTCCAGGCGCACCGCGTCCTGCAGGCCGGCGGCGGTCAGGGACGCCTCCGCCTGCCGCAGCGCGGATTCGTCGAGGTCGATGCCGATCACCGGGCCGCGTCCCAGACGTGCCCAGGCCTGGGCGAGCAGGCCGGATCCGCACCCCAGGTCCACCGCCGGCCCGGCCGGCAGCCGCTCGAGCATGGCCAGGCACATTCCGGTGGTGGGGTGTCCCCCGGGGCCGAAGCCCTCACCCGGGACCTGGAGCAGTTCACGGACACCGCGGGGCGCCGGGGCATGGTCGGGAGTGCGCAGGTACCAGCCGGCGATCCACCGCGCCGGGAGGTCCGGCCACGCCGGCACCCGGTCCAGGGCGCTCCAGGGCAGCGGGCAGTCGCGCACGGCGGCCAGGACCTCACCCTCGGGGGCGGACCTGGGCGCGCACACCAGCCCGTCGGCGGTCCACTCCACCGGTTGCAGGAGCGCGAGCGCACCGAACACGGCGCGGTGATCCTCCGGCGCGCCGTGGATCACCATGCCGGCTGGAATCACCGGCATCTGGCTAGGCTCCGTGGCCGTGAGCATCCCGAGCCACCCACTGGTCGTACGGGCGGCCGCGGCCCAGCCGCAGGTCGCGGCCCTCAGCCTGGATGACCGCCTCGTGCTGGCCGCCGCGGTCCGCCGGCGCCTGGCGGCCGCGGCGCCGGCGATCGTCGACCTGGCGGTCACCGAGGCCGGTATCCCACGCCGGTTCGCCGCCCGCGAGGTCGAGTCGGCCCTGCTGCTGCTCGACGCCCTGCCGGCCCTGGCCGAGGCGCTGCGGCCGCGGCGGGTGCCGTCGGTGAGCGGTGAGACCACCCTGGAATGGGCGCCGTACGGGGTGGTTCTCGGATGGCACGCCGCGAACTCCCCGGTGTGGGTTCCCACGCTGGTGGTCGTCTCCGCGCTGGTCGCCGGAAACGCGGTGGTCTCCCGGCCATCCCAGCGCGTGCGGCGCACGACCCTGGCGGTGCTGGAGTCCCTGACCCCCGACTGGCCGGAGGACGCGGTCGTCGTGGCGGACCTGCCCGGTCAGGCCGCCGAGGACCTGGTGGTGGACCCCGGGGTGCATGCGATCGTCGCCCACGCGTCCACCGAGACCTGCAAACGGCATCTGGGCCGCCTCGGGGCCGCCTACGCGAACGGCGTACCGCTGCGGCCCTATATCCCGGAGGCCTCCGGGAACGACGCGCTGATCGTGCTGGAGGGTGCCGATCTGCCCTCCGCCGCGCACGCTGCCGCCCTCGGCGGCTTCGCCAACGCCGGACAGCTCTGCATGTCGGCCAAGCGGATGATCGTGCATCGGGCGGTGTGGGAGGCGTTCGCCCCGCTGCTGCAGGAGGCGGTCGAGGCCCTCGTGGTGGGGGATCCCGGTGATCCCGAGACCGACATCGGCCCGCTGCTGCCTGGCCCGGCGCAGGCGAATGCGCGTGCGGCGCTCGCGGACGCCCTGGAGGCCGGTGGACGACCGGTCGTCGGGCGCCCCATGACCGATGGACGGATCACGCCGACGGTGGTGTTGCTTCCCCGCGAGCGGGTGGACGAGCTGGACCTGTGGCGCAACGAGACCTTTGCCCCGATCCGGGGACTGGTGCTCTGCGAGTCGGCCGCCGATGCCCTGGCCCTGGCCAACGGAACCTCGTACGGCCTCGGTGCGGCGGTCTTCGGGGGCACCGACCAGGAGCGGGACCTGCTGGCCCACGGACTGCGGGCGGCGAGAGTGCTCATCGATGAGGGCCCCATGTACCAGGACCCGCATCTGGTGGTCGGCGGGGTGGGGGACTCCGGGATCGCCGGGGCGCGTCCGAAGCTGGAGCAGTTGGTCTGGGCCCGCCGCGTGCACCGAGCCGTGGGAGATCACTCGCGTTCCACGGTGCGGATGCGCCAGGCCGGCAGGTAGTCGGGCACCGACTGGATCTCCCGCTGCGCCTGGCGACGGGCACTGGCCGCGTCGACGGCCCACAGCTCCATCTCGTGAACGTCGTGCCGTTCGAAGTGGTCGTCGTACGACTCCCAGCGTGCGAACACCACCCGGTACTTGCGGGTGCCCGGCGCTCTGGGGGTGAGCGGGCGCAGCACGCCCAGCGACCAGACCGACTGCTCACCGGTCTGGCGCGTCCGCTCCCGGCGTTCGGTCAGCGCCTGCTCGGCCAGGCGCCGGGCCTGGTCCAGGTCGGGCGCCTCGAGAACGGCACGCCCGGCCACCCGCGGCCGGGACGAGCCCTGCGGGCGGCGGAGGAATGTCACCTCCCACGCGGGTACGGCTGACGCCACGGGCGGCAGACTACTCTGGCCCGGCTCGTCCCCGACGGTGGACCCGTCCACCTCAGGCCGCCGGGGACTCCTCGATCCTGATGGTGGCGATCCGCTGATCCTCGACCGGGCGGTCCCCACGGGCGGTGCGCGTGCCCTCGATGGCGTCCACCACGTCCATGCCGGCGGTCACGGCGCCGAACCCGGTGTGCGCGCCGTCCAGGTGCGGGGTCGCGCCCGCGGTCACGATGAAGAACTGGCTGCCGTTGGTGTTCGGCCCGGCGTTGGCCATCGCCAGCACGCCGCGCACCAGCTTGCGCTCGTTGAACTCGTCCCCGAAGGCGTAGCCGGGGCCGCCGCGGCCGTCGCCGCGCGGACAGCCACCCTGGATCATGAATCCGGAGATGACCCGGTGAAACACGGTGCCGTCATAGAAGCCGTCGCGGGCGAGGCCCACGAAGTTGCCGACCGTCTGCGGCGCCAGCTGGGGCCACAGCTCGATGGTGATGTCCCCGACGTTGGTCTCGATTGTGGCCGTGTAGCTGGTGGCCGGATCGGCGGGCGGCGGCAGGCTGGGCAATGCGGTCTCCTGGAGGTCGGTTCCAGGCCGATCCTCGCAGATGGACGACCTCCTCCGGGCGGTCAGCCGACGCTGACGACCGCCCCGGAGGTGATGCGCTCCTCGATGATCGCGCACAGGGCCTCGGCGACCCGTGGCTCCAGATGGGTTCCGGCGCTGCGGCGCAGCTCGGCGATGGCCTCCCGGGGGTCGCGCGGCGCGTGGAACGGGGGAGAGGAGGTGATGGCCGAGTAGGCGTCGGCGGCGGCGACGATCCGGGCTTCCACCGGGATGCGCTCACCGGACAGGTTGTCCGGGTACCCCGTGCCGTCCCAGCGCTCGTGGTGGTGGCGGACCACCGGTGCCACGTCGGCCAGGTTCGGCATGCCCTCGAGCATCCGTTCCCCGAGCTCGGAATGGGTGCGCATGACCGTCCACTCCGCATCGTCCAGCGGGCCCGGCTTGGTGAGGATGGCCTCCGGGATGGCGACCTTGCCGACGTCGTGCAGCCAGCCGGCCAGCCGGCACCGCATGGCCTGCTCGTCGGTGAGACCGAGCCGCGCAGCGACCGCGGCCGCAAGCTCGGCGACCTGCGGGCAGTGCTCCTCGGGCATGCCCTCCCGCATCGAGGCGGTCCGTGCGAGCGCCTCGGCGATGCGCAGGGCGTCGGGCTGCTGGGCCAGGTCGGTGGCGACCTCCCCGTGCAGCACCGCCCGTTCGGCCCCGGCGGCCCGTGCACGCGAGACCGCCAGCTCGGCCGCGTCCAGCAGCAGGTCCGCGTCATGGAGATCGGATGAACCGTGGGCACAGCCGACGGCGCAGCGTGCCCAGATCTCGTTGTTGTCACCGATCGGGATGGGGGCGCTCATCAGCACCTGCCGCAGCGATTCGGCGACGCGCCACAGCGCACCGTCATCGGGGACCTGCGGCATCAGCAGTGCGAAGCGCTTGGCATCCCACCGGGCCACGCAGTCGTAGTTGCGCAGCGTGCCGCGCAGCCGCTTGGCGGCCTCCTGCAGCAGGGTGTCACCGGCGGTGTGGCCGTAGGTGTTGTTGGCCTCCCGCAGCCCCTGGATGTCGATGAGCACCAGGCCCGGCTGGTTGCCGTCGCCGGCACGGCGCAGCTCACCGGTGAGCTGGTCGACCATGTGGCTGCGGTTGAACAGCCCGGTCAGGGCGTCGATGCGGGAGCGTTCCTCGGCCAGTTCCCGGGCGGCGTCGAGCTTGATGTTGAGCTCGCGGGACTGCTTGAGGGCCACCCGCAGCGCGCGGGTGCGCTCGGCCACCAGCTCCTCGGCCCATGCGCGACGCCGGGCCACGCCCTCCAGGATCGCGGCGACCAGGAAGGTCACGGCGATGCCCGCTGCCAGGATGACCCACGGCAGCCAGGCGGCACCGGCGGGAGCCGGCGCGGCGACCTCCAGCCGCCACGTGCGGCCGCCGACCGACACCTGCCGAACCACCGCGCCGGCGAGGTCCCCGCCGGTGCGGTACAGCTCGGTCGACCCATCGGTGACGCGGATCGCCGTGCCGGAGGGTGTCCCGAGCGCTCCGGCGATCAGGGCGGTCGGCTGGACGAGGCTCACGACCACACCGGAGAGGGCGGTGCGCCGCGCGGCGGGATCATCGGCGGTGCCGGCGGGAAACGCCGGCTCGACGAAGGCGCTGACCAGCCCCTGGCCCTCGATGGTGCTCGGCGCGCTCACCCGTCCCTCGCCGGCCTCCGCGGCGGCGTCGACGGCCTGCTGGACACCCGGGATGGCCGCGACGTCGAGTCCCTTGAGGCGATTCGTCTCGGGGTCGTCGGGGGCCAGGTAGGTGAGGGGCAGGTGATCGGCGCGGCTCGCGGCCGGGCGCAGTTTCCCGTCGGGACCGGGCTCGGTGAGGGTGACGCCGCGGGCCGACTCGAATGCCGACCGCAACCCGTCCGGTACGCGCGGAGCCCATGCCAGTGCGACGACCGCCCGGTTCCGGACCCCGGTGTCGGCGGCCTCGGCGAAGCGCTCCGGGCTGCCCGCGGTGCTGAACAGTCCCACCGCGGTCCGCGGGCCGGCGCTGACATCGGCGATGGCCGTCGCAACGGCCGTGGCGGTGACCTCGGCCTGGCGCGAGCGCTCGCTGCGAGTGTCGGCGTCGGCGGCGCGGCCCGCCACCAGGAATGCGACGCCGGACAGGCCGAGCAGCAGCAGTGCCGCCACGATGGTGCGCACGGACAGGCGCATGCGGAATCCCCTCACGGATGGATGCGTACCGGGGGTCTCGGCCGGTGATCCCCGGTCCTTGAGCCCACGCCCATCAGCGCACGCGAACGGTTCTTCTGTCGCATCGGTCGCCCGGCGTGCCGTCCCCCGCCGGGATCACCCCACGGTCCGTCGGCGGAACGAGCCCCGCGCGCGTCTCAGGCAGAGGCCCGGAAGCCCGCGGCCAGACGCTCGGCGAGGGCGATCACCGCCAGGTGGGTGTTGGCCGACGGCACCCGCGGCATGACCGATGCGTCCATGCACCACAGCCCGTCGATCCCGGGGATCCGGCCGGTGGCGTCGGTCACCGCATCCGGGTCGCCCGGCCGGCCCATCCGCAGGGACCCGACCGGGTGGTGGAACGTCTCGACGGTCCGCAGGACGTGGTCGGGGTCGTCCTGGTTCGGCCATGCGTGCATCAGCTCGGCGAGGGGTGAGGTGCGGGCGATGGCCATCAGCTCGCGGCCGGCGGCCTCGGCGACCTCCCGGTCACCGTCGGCCTGCAGCCAGCCCATGTGCAGCCGCGGCTGCAGGCGAGGATCCCTGCCCTGGATGGAGACCCGGCCCCGGCGGCCACGGGCGTCGGCGACCTGCACGTTGAGGTCGGTGAACCGGTGCCCGGCGTTGGTCGTGCCGGCGTAGGGCATCACCTGGAACAGGCGGGACTCGCCGTTGACCTCGGCGGTGGCGGTGAGCAGCACCTGGATCCACGGGCTGGGCCAGGTCGGCGGCGTCGTGTCGATGTCGAACCGGTACGAGATCTTGGGGTGGTCCTGCATGCCCTGCCCCACCCCGGCCAGCTCGAGTTCCACGCCGATGCCATGGGGCACCAGATCCTCGGGGCGGCCGATGCCCGAGCGCATCACCATCGCCGGGCTGGCATAGGTCCCCAGGCACACGATCACGTGGTCGGCCTCGATCACGACGCTCTGTCCGTCGGGGCCGATGGCCTCCACGGCCGTCGCCCGTCCCTGCCGCAACCGGACCCGGTCACAGGTCATGCCGGTCAGCAGCCGCAGGTTCGGCCGGGTCAGCGCCGGGTCGAGATAGTGATCGGCCGGGGTCTGGCGGCGTCCCTCCAGCATGTTGAACGGGGTGGGCCCGACGCCGATGGCCCCGGGCGCGTTGTGGTCCTCCACCCAGGCGTGCCCACGTGCCAGGGCCGCCTCGGTGAACCGCTGCAGCAGCGGGTACCACCGGTCCCGCGGGTAGCGGTTCACCGGGATCGGGCCGGCGTCGCCGTGGTAATCGGCCTGCCCGAACTGGACATCGCGCTCGATGCGCCGGAACCACGGCAGCCAGGTGTCCCAGCCGTAGCCGTCGACCAGCTGGTCCCACTCGTCGTAGTGCTCCGGCAGCCCGCGCAGGGCGATGGTGGCGTTGGTGACCGACGAGCCGCCCACCACCCGCCCGCGGGGCACGTGGACCAGCCGCGGGGAGGCCCCTGCCTGCGCGAACCAGCCCCAGTCATGGGTCTCGTTGATGATCCGGTAGGCGTGGGTGAGCTCGGCCGGCCACTGCCCGGGCCGGTAGTGCGGCCCCGCCTCCAGGAGCACCACCTCGGTGCCCGGATCCTCCGACAGCCGTGCCGCGACGACGCATCCGGACGTGCCGGCACCACAGATCACCACGCGCATTGGGGCTCCTCTCGGACGGGGGTCAGCCGGCCGCCAGACGTCCCCCGTCGACCAGCAGGACGTGGCCGGTGATGAAACTCGCCGCGTCGGTGAGCAGGAACACGATCGGCTCGGCGGCCTCCGGCTCGTCCCCCACCCGGCCCAGCGGCGACTTGGCGACCAGCCGCTCTTTGAGGGCGGGGTTGGCGGTCAGCAGCTGCCCGACCATCTCGGTGCTGATGGTGCCCGGCGCGACCGAGTTCACCAGGATCCCGTGGGGCCCGAGCTCCACGGCCAGGGTGCGGGTCATCGCGTCGATCGCGGCCTTGCTGGCGTTGTAGGGGCCAATGTTCGGCAGGCCCGTGAGGCCGGCGATGGACCCCAGGTTCACGATCCGCCCGCCGGTGCCCGCGTCGATCATGACCCGGGCGACGACCCGGGCGAAGATCGCCGAGCCCAGCAGGTTGACCTGGATGACCTCGTCCCACTCGGCCAGCGGCGTCTCCACGAGCCCGTGGTAGTACGGGTTGATCCCGGCGTTGTTGACCAGGCCCCACAGGGTCCCGCCGAGGGCTTCCGCGGCGTCCACCGCGTTTGCGGCGGTCTCGGTGTCGGCCACGCTGCCGGCGACCACCGCGGTGGGCCCGGGGAGCGTCGCGGCCAGCGCGTTGAGCCGCTCCTGGTCGCGGGCGACCAGCACGAGCCCGGCGCCCTGACGGGACGCAGCTTGGGCGACCGCTGCCCCGATGCCGCGGGAAGCGCCGGTGATGATGACGGTGCGCCCGTCCAGGCGGTATGGATCCCTCACGTTCCCGGCAGTTTACCGAGCCGCTGCGGCTACACTTGGCCCCCAGACACAGTCGTTCGGAACGCGATCACCATCGCCGTCGAGGGGGCATCTGCATGGCACTGAGCTACGAGTTCACGGAGGAGCAGGAGGACCTCCGCGAGATGGTCCGGGAGTTCGCCCAGGCCGAGATCCTGCCGCTGGTCGAAGAGGCCGAGCGGCACGAAAAGTTCCCGGTCGAGCTGATCCCCAAGCTCGGTGAGCTCGGGCTGCTGGGCATCGTGTTCCCCGAGGAGTACGGCGGGATCGGTGCCGACAAGATCACCGAGTGCATCTTCGTGGAGGAGATGGCGAAGGTCTGCGCCGGCATCACCGCATCGGTGAACGCCCACGCCGACCTGGCCGCGTTCCCCATCTACAAGTTCGGCACCGACGAGCAGAAGGAGCGCTACCTGCCGCGCTCCATCGCCGGGGAGATCATCGGCGCCTACGCGATCACCGAGCCGAACACCGGCTCGGACGCCGCCGGCCTGGCCACCCGCGCCGAGAAGTCGGCCAACGGGTACGTCATCAACGGCCGCAAGAACTTCATCACCAACGGCACCATCTGCGACTACTGCCTCGTGGCGGCCTACACCGACCGCACCAAGCGCGGTGAGGGCATCAGCGTGTTCATCGTCGACCGGAACACCCCCGGCTTCGAGGTGACCCGCAAGCTCGAGAAGATGGGCCACCGCTCCTCCGACACCGCCGAGCTGGTGTTCGAGGACTGCGAGGTTCCCGAGTCGGCCCTGCTGGGCGGCAAGGAGGGCGCCTTCGGCGCCCTGATGGAGGCCCTGATCACCGGCCGCGTCTCCCACGGCGTCAAGTCCGCCGCCATCGCGGAGGCCGCCTTCGAGGCCGCCAAGCAGTACGCCCAGGAGCGGGAGGCGTTCGGCCGGCCCCTGAGCAAGTTCCAGGCGATCCGGTTCAAGCTCGCCGACATGGCCACCCAGATCGAGGCCGCCAAGAGCCTTGCCTACAAGGCCGCATGGCTCTACTCGCACGGCAAGCCGTGCGTGAAGGAGGCCTCCATGGCCAAGTACTACTCGGCGCAGGTCGCCGACGCGGTGTGCCGCGAGGCCGTCCAGATCCACGGCGGCTACGGCTACATCGTGGAGTACCCGGTGGAGCGGTACTACCGCGACGCCAAGCTGGCCTCGATCACCGAGGGCACCAGCGAGATCCAGCAGCTGATCATCAGCCGGGAGCTGGGCCTCTAGGAACCGCCTGCGGCGGTGCGGTCACGGGCCTCGGCCCGGGACCGCACCCCGCGAGTGTTCACGCCGCGCGGACCGAACGGATCCGGGCGACGGCGGTGGCGACCCCGGTCGCCGCACGGCCGAGAATGCCGTCGGGCACCGAACGGCCGATCGCGAGCTGCAGGCCCGCAACGCGATGGGCGAGCGCATCACGCTCGGCGGTCATCTGGGCGAGCTGCTGGGTGAGCCGCTCGATGTCCATCCGCAGCTGGGCGGCCTCGGGGTCGGCGACCCGGTTGCCGCGGAGCGCCTCGACGCTGGCCTGATCGATCAGCGTCCGCTGGCTGCCGACCTCGCCGACGGTGTCGCCGGACAGGCGGCCCGCCTTGAGGTAGCGCCAGACGGTGCGCTCGGAGACACCCAGCGCCTCGGCGGCCTGGGCGACGGTGAGTGTGGTGTGGGTGGCGTCCATGCCGACCCGGTTCGCCACCGGGCGCCCGACTCCTGTCGGGCGCCCATGACGATCTGTCAGCAGTGCGAGACGGTCAGCCCTCGGCCGGCTTGCGCTGGATCAGCATGTTCCACTGGCCCTTCTGGACGACCTTGTCGTCCTGGTTCAGGACCTCGATCTCGTAGATGCACCAGCCCTGAGCCGGGTTCTTGTGCTCGGACTTCTCGCCGATGGTCCGCTTAACGCGGATCGTGTCGCCGAAGAAGACCGGGGCACGGAACGCCCACTCCTTGAGGCCCACGAACGCCGCGGTGGCGATCTTGGGCTCCATCTTCTCGACCTGCAGGCCGGTCGCCACGGAGGTGACCAGCATCCCGTGGGCCACCCGCTTGCCGAACACCGACTCGCTGGCCCGCACCTCGTCGATGTGGAACCAGTTGAAGTCGCCTGAGACCCCACAGAAGTTGACCACGTCAGCTTCGGTGATGGTGCGGTTCAGGGAGATGGACTCGTCCCCGGGGTTCAGCTCTTCCCAGTACAGACGCTCAGCCACTCGGCCTCCTTGTCGTGTTCGCGGTCGCTTCGACCCGCGGCACGATACCGGGAAGCGCAGGGCGTCCCACGGGGTTCCCCCCGTGGGACGCCGGAAATGCGGTCCTAGAGGTTCTCGACGCCCTTACGGATGCGGTCGATGCCCTCCTCGAGCAGGTCGTCCGGGCAGGCGTAGGTGAGGCGGATGTGGCCCTCACCACGGTCGCCGAACGCGGTGCCCGCGACGACGCCGACCTGGTAGTTCTCGATCATGTAGTCCGCGAACTGCTGGGCGGTCATGCCCGTACCGCGGATGTCCGGGAACACGTAGAACGACCCGTCCGGGGTCTGGCAGTCGATCCCGTCGATCTTGTTGAGCAGCTCGACGGTCTTGTCGCGCTTGGCCTGCAGGCGCTTGGTCTGGACCTCGACGTGCTCCTGCGGACCGGTGATCGCCGCCAGGGCCGCCAACTGCACGAACGCCGGCACGTTGGTGACGGAGTTCTGCTGGAAGATGTCCATCGCGGTGATGAGCTCCTTGGAGGCCACACACCAGCCGATCCGGAAGCCGGTCATGATGTACGTCTTCGAGAACGTGTCGACCAGGATCGACCGGTCCGCCATGCCGGGAACCGCAGCGATGGTCTTGTGCTCGGACGGCGCGTAGACCATGTGCGAGAAGATCTCGTCGGTCAGCACGATCACGTCGCGCTCTGCACAGATCGCCGCGATCTCCTCCAGCTGGCCGACGACCATGCCGTTCGGACGCTGGGGGGAGTTGATGATCAGCATCTTGGTGCGAGGCGTGATCAGGTTCTTGAGCGAGTCGATGTCGAAGTGGAAGTCCGGCTCGACCAGCGGGGCGTACACCACCTTGCCACCGGCGTAGGTGATCCAGAACTCGTCCGGCGGGTAACCGGGGTTCGGGAAGATGACCTCGTCGCCCTGGTCGACGACGGTCAGCAGGGACTGGGTGAGGGCGTGCTTGGCGCCCATCGTGACCAGCACCTCTTCACGAGTCGTCGGCCGTCCCCGCTTGGTCGCCTCCTCGGCGATGGCATCGCGCAGCTCCGGAAGACCCGGACCGGGCACGTACCGGACATGCCCCTCGTGGACGGCGCGTGCAGCGGCCTCGTAGATGTGCTCGGCCGGGTAGAACTCGTCGCCCTGGAAGTCACCCTTCTCGAAGTGGATGACTCGCTTGCCGGTCTCGCGCTCCATGGCCTCGGCCTTGCGCATCGAGGCCCACTGCTTGGGCAGCACGAAATGCGAGGTGCGGCTCGACAGACGAAGGGGGGGTTTCGCGGCGGTCGCCATACGGCGGTTCTCCTTGCTACTGAACGGCGGTTGACACGGATGTGGGGCGTGTGCCCCGGGCACACGCGATCCGGCCCGTCATGCGGCCGGTCGTGCCGGTGGCGAGTGCTCGCTGGTGGTGCGAAGACGCACCCCCGGTGAGGTGTAGGCCCCGGATTGGTGTGCACCGAGCCGGCGTGACAGGCCCCGCGCTGCGGCCATCACCGACTCGGCGAGCTCTTCGATTCGGGCGGGGGTGATCCGGGTGACCGGCCCCCCGATCCCGACGGCCGCGACAACCCGGCCGTTGTGGTCCCAGACGGGCGCCCCGATGCAACGCAGGCCCTCGTCGTACTCCTCGTTGTCCACGGCATAGCCGCGTTCACGGATCGCCGCCAGTTCCGCGCGGAGCTGGACGGCGTCGGTGATGGTGTTGGGGGTGAACCCGGCCAGGCCGCGTTCGGCGATCCACGACTCGAGCTGCCCCGGGTCGGTGTACGCCAGAAGGACCTTTCCGAGGTTCGTGGCATGCGCCGGATAGCCGCGGCCGACGGCCGACGGGACCCGGAGCGCACGGCGCGCCTCGACGCGCTCGATGTAGATCGCCTCTCCCCCGTCGAGCACCGCCAGGTGCCCGGTCTCACCGCTGTCCCTGACCAGGTTCTCCAGGAACGGCAGCGCCTCGTCCCACAGGTCCATGCGCTGCAGCACGAGACTGCCCAGCTCGAACAGACGGAGGCCCAGGCGGTAGCGCCCTGTTCGCGGGGTCCGCTCCACAAGGCCGGCGAGCTCGAGGTTCACCAGGAACCGGTGCACCGTGGACTTGTGCAGGCCCAACCGGTCGGCGAGCTCGGACACCCGCAGCTCCGGCTCCTCCGCAGAGAACGCGTTGAGGATCGACATGGCCCGCTCGATCGCCTGGATGCGGTAGCGGGAGCCGTTGCCGGATGCCTGCGTGGTGGTGGGCTGTGGCGGCGCGGTCAGAGTGATGTCTTGCATCGTGAACAGTCGTCTCGTTACCGATGCGACGAACTGAGATGTACCAGCCGGATCGCGCGTACGGCAAGATTTCCGCCCGGATCGCGAACTCTCGTTTCACCATATGAGATGGTGGGGCCAGAAGCGCCGATCCGGCGAGGTTCCGCTGGGTAAGATGCGGCGGGTCGTGACGAGCGTGACGAGGAGGGGGCGGCGGTGAGCTACGAGGACATCCTCTACGAGGTCGACGGGGCTCGCGCCACCATCACCCTCAATCGCCCCGACCGGTTGAACGCGTTCCGGATGAAGACCCTCGAGGAGCTCAGCGAGGCCTTCGAAGCCGCCGCGGACGACGAACGGGTCGGAGTGATCGTGTTCACCGGCGCCGGCGACCGCGCGTTCTGCGTCGGAGGCGACGTCCGGGATCCCACCCGGACGCTTGCCGAGAAGCGCCGCGTCCACCACCTGGGCGACCGGCTAGCAGCGGCGATCCGCAACAACGGCAAGCCCATCATCGTGAAGGTCCGCGGCTACTGCATCGGCGGCGGCAACGAGCTGAACATCATGTGTGACCTGACCGTCAGCGGCACCTCGGGCCGGTTCGGCCAGGCCGGTCCGAAGATCGGGTCCGCACCGCTGTGGTGGGGCTGCCAGCTGATGCCGGCGGTCGTCGGCGAGAAGAAGGCCCGGGAGATCCTGTACCTGACCCGCCAGTACACCGCCGAAGAGGCACTGCAGATGGGACTGGTCAACGCGGTGGTCCCGGACGAGGACCTGGACGCGGAGGTGGACCGCTGGTGCACCGAGATCCTGCAGCGCTCCCCGCAGGGCCTGCGACTGGCCAAGCTCGCCCTGAACTCGGCGACCGACCTCCTCCACGGTTCGGTCCAGCACGGGCTGGAGCTGGTGGCCCTCAACCACGTCCACGGACCGGAACCACAGGAGGGCATCGCCTCCTTCCAGGAGAAGCGCAAGCCTGACTGGCGCAAGTTCCGCATGAACGAAGGGCCCGAGCCCGGCTGATCCCGGCGGCCCTCCCCCTCACCCACAAGGGCTCCAATGGCAACCATCCAGATCAACACCGCGCTTTCCCCGCTGCGACCCCAGCTGCGAGAGGTGGTCGAGACCGCGCTCGAGGGCAATCGGCTCACCACCGCTCAGGCGCTGGTGCTCGCCGATGCCCGAGGTGCCGAGCACCCGGCACTGTGGGCCGCGGCAGCAGCGGTCCGCGATGCCGGACATCCACCGGTGGTCACCTACTCGCGCAAGGTGTTCATCCCACTCACCAACCTGTGTCGCGACGCGTGCTCCTACTGCACCTTCGCCCGCGACGAGGGCGACCCGAGGGTGCACACCATGAGCCCGGAGGAGGTCCTGGCGGTCGCCGAGGCCGGCCGGCGGCGCGGGTGCAAGGAGGCCCTGTTCTGCCTCGGGGACCGGCCCGAGGTGCGCTGGCCCCGGTACCGCGAGGTCCTCAAGCGGTACGGGCACACCAGCACCCACGGGTATCTCGTGGAGATGTGCCGGCGTGTGCTCGAGGAGACCGGGCTGCTGCCACATCCCAACGCCGGAGTGCTGTCACGCCGTGAGCTGGCCGAGCTCCGGGAGGTGTCGGCAAGCCAGGGCCTGATGCTCGAGACCGTCTCCGACCGTCTGTGCGAGCCCGGCGGCCCCCACGCCAACGCGCCGGACAAGCGTCCCGCCACCCGCCTGGCGGCGATCCGCAAGGCCGGAGAGCTCGGCATCCCCTTCACCAGCGGCATTCTCATCGGCATCGGCGAAACCGCGGTGGAACGCGTGGAGGCGATCCTGGCGCTGCGGGATCTGCACGACCGGTACGGGCACATCCAGGAGGTCATCGTCCAGAACTTCCGGGCCAAGGAGGACACCCCCATGGCTGCGGCGGGCGAACCCGGGCTGATCGAGCTGATGACCGCCTGCGCGATCACCCGACTGATCATGGGCCCCCGGATGAACATCCAGGCGCCACCGAACCTGTCGGCCGACTACGGACCGCTGCTGCTGGCCGGGATCAACGACTGGGGCGGCATCTCCCCCCTCACCCCGGACTTCATCAACCCCGAGGCGCCCTGGCCGAACATCGACCGACTCGCCCAGCTGTGCGAGGAGGCCGGGTACACCCTCCGCGAACGACTCACCATCTACCCGGAGTACCTTCGCGACGACGCATTCCTGGATGAGGGGCTGCGCGAGCGGGTCCGTGCGATGGCCGATCCCGATACGGGCCTCGCGCTGGTGGCCCCATGACCGTCACCTTCTGCCGGATGGTCAGCGCCGAGGCCGTCGCCCCCGGGTGGGCCGCGCCCCATCGGGAGGCCGGTATCACCACCGCGGAGTTGTCGCGTCCGGGAGAGGCGGAGGTCTCGGCGATCCTGGACGGCGGCCTGCTGCCGGTCGCGCGCGACGCGTCGGCCGCTCACGCGGTGGCCTGGGTCCTGGACCCGGCCGACGCCCTGGCGGCTGCGGAATCCGGCACGCCGGGCTGGCGCCTCACCGTCTGCCACACCGGGAGTCGCGCGGAGGTCATCGACGCGCTCGCCCGCAGCCGCGCACCCTGGCTGCGCACCGACCCGGACCGTGTCACAGAGGCCGCGTCGATCACCGACCTGCCCGCGATGGGGGCGGTCGTTTCGGTGGCGGTCGGGGACATCGACGCCGCGATCGCCGCGGTCCGCGGCGGTGCCGGTGACCTCCTGATCGGCGACTGGGACGACGAGGCCATCGGTGCCCTGCGTGAGGCCCTCGCCCCCGCCCGGCTGGTGGAGCGGGTCGCGCTGCCGCTGTTCGTCGAGATCGACCGGGTGCGTGAGGTCCTGACCCGCCCCGCCTTCGCGGCATGGTGCGATCAGATCGACGGGACCGGAGCGGCGCGCCCCCGATACGCATGGGCCCCCGGACGCGACATCCCCTGCCCGGTGCCGGCCCGCCGCCTGTCGGCCGAGTGGGCGGACCGGACGTGGCTGGAGGGCAGCCCGGATCGTTCCCTGGACCGTCTCCACCCCACCCTGGCCGGCATCCTCGAGCGTTCCCTGGAGGGCATCCCGCCCGCGCGGGCCGAGGTGGAGTTGCTGTTCGGCGCACGCGGCACGGAGGTCGAGGCGATCGCCCACGTCGCCGACACGCTGCGGGAGCGCACCTGCGGCGAAACCGTCACCTACGTGGTGAACCGGAACATCAACTACACCAACCAGTGCTACTTCAAGTGTGGGTTCTGCGGGTTCTCACGCGGCCCCAAGAGCCTGCAGTTCAAGGACGACCCGTACGTCCTGGAGATCCATGAGGTCGTGCACCGCTCGGTGGAGGCCGCCGAGCGCGGCGCCACCGAGGTGTGCCTGGTCGGTGGAATCCACCCCAAGTTCACCGGGGACTTCTACGCCGGCGTGCTCGAGGCCATCAAGGCCCGTCTCCCGCAGATGCACGTCCACGGCTTCACCCCGCTGGAGGTGTGGCAGGGGGCGGCGACCCTCGGGGTCAGTGTCGAGCAGTTCCTCACACGGATGCGGGACTCCGGGCTGGGAACCCTTCCCGGCACCGCCGCCGAGATCCTCGACGACGAGGTCCGGCGATTCCTCTGTCCGGACAAGATCACCACCAGCGAGTGGGCCGAGGTGATGATCACCGCCCACCGGCTCGGCCTGCGGGCGACCAGCACGATCATGCACGGACACATCGATCACCCGCGGTCGTGGGCGAACCACTACGAGGTGCTGCGCGAGGTGCAGCGTCGCACCGGTGGCTTCACCGAGTTCGTCCCGCTGCCGTTCGTGCACATGGGAGCCCCCATCTACCTGCAGGGCCGCTCACGCCCCGGACCCACCTGGGACGAGGTCGTGCTGATCCATGCGGTCGCCCGCATCGCCTTCGACGGCCTCATCCCCAACATCCAGGCCAGCTGGGTGAAGCTGGGACTGGAGGGTGGCGCACGTCTGCTCGAGGCCGGCTGCAACGACCTCGGCGGCACGCTCATGAATGAGAGCATCAGCCGTGCCTCGGGGGCCTCCCACGGTCAGCTGGCCACCCCGGAGGAGCTGGAGGCCGCGATCCGCGGGATGGGCCGCACCCCCGCCCGGCGGAACACGGTGTATGAGCTGCTGGAGTCCTCCGCCTGAGCTGAGGCGGAGGACCGGGGTCAGAGCTCGGCGGTGTCCTGCTGGGCCTTGCGCTCGGCCAGTGCACCCAGCATCTCCTCCACCCTGCTGAACTTCAGGCGGGGGCGGTCGCCGGCCTGCTGGCCGCGTTCCTGTTCGAGCATGTCGATCAGCTGCCAGTCCTCGTAGCTGACGAAGTCCGCGCGACGCTCCCGCAGCAGACCCTCCAGCACCGCCCGGGGCGGGACCTCCGGCTTGTCGAGCCGCCCCGCCCGCATGTCCTCCAGCAGGGAGTCGACGGTCTCGTAGGAGTCCGGCTTGTTGGTTCCGATGATCCCCTGGGGACCACGCTTGATCCACCCGACCACATACTCACCGCTCACCACGTTGCCGCTGACCGGGTCGGTGATCCTCCCGACCTGGTTCGGGATGACCCCGCGCATGGCGTCGAACGGGATCCCGGGCAACGGGACGCCCTGGTAGCCGATGGCGCGGAACACCAGATCCACGGGGATCGTCTCGGTCTGGTCGGTCATGCGGGCCCGCAGTTGGCCGTCCTCACCGCGGTACAGCTCGTTGCGCGCCACCACGATCGCCTCGACCCGCTCGGTGCCGATGATCTCCACCGGCGACGCGAGGAACCGCAGCACCACACGCCGCGGGCGCCCCTCCGGTGTGCGACGGGCGTAAACCGACAGCACATCGAGGTTCGCATCGCGTGTGCGCTCCGATGAGGCCTCGACGTCAGCACGGCTCAGAGGATCCAGCTCGGCCTCGGCGGGATCGACGATCACGTCGCAACCGGGGATCTCACCCAGCTCCCGCAGTTCCTTGGTGGTGAACGCCGCCTGCCCGGGTCCGCGTCGGCCGAGAACGACGATCTCACGGATGCGCGACTCGGCGAGGGCCTCCAGCGCATGCTCGGCGATGTCGGTCTGCGCGAGGGCCTCCACCGGGGAGGCGAGGATCCGGGCGAGGTCCATCGCGACGTTGCCGTTGCCGACCACCACCGCCCGCTCCCCGGAGAGGTCGAACCGCAGCGACCGGAAGTCCGGGTGGGCGTTGTACCAGCCCACGAACTCCGTGGCGGAGTGGCTGCCGGGCAGGTACTCACGGGGGATCCCCATGCGCCGGTCGGTGCGCGCACCGACCGCGTAGATCACCGCGTGGTAGTAGGCGAGCAGGTCGTCGTGGGTGACATCACGACCCAGCTCCACATTCCCGAAGAACCGGAACTCCGGGTGCGCGGCGATGCGGTCATAGACACGGGTCACCGACTTGATCTTCTGGTGGTCGGGGGCCACTCCCCCTCGGACGAGACCGAACGGGGTGGGCAGCCGGTCGTACATGTCGACCTGGACGAACAGGTCCGGCTGGCTCTGCAGATGCTCAGCCGCGTAGAAGCCCGAGGGCCCGGATCCGATGACGGCCACGCGGAGTGGCTGGGCGGGGGTACCGAGCTCGCTCGTGCTCAATCGTCCTCCTCGAAGGCGGCTGACCGCGGATGGAGCGAACCAGCTTATCGGGGCGGCGACACCCCGGCCGTGACGCGTCTAGCGGAACAGGTCGTGAGCGGGGTTCCGCACCAGGCCCCCGGCACCGCCGGGGGACGGCTCGGTCTCCACTCCGGAGATGACGATGACCGGCAGGCCGGCCGCCTTCCCCATCAGGACCCCGGACGCTGCCGCCAACTCGTCGGCGAGTGCCTGCTCGGTGGCGACCAGGATGCGCCCCTGCCGATCGGTCTCGCCACGGTGGTCGAGGATCGGTTCGAAACCGGCGACACCGAGGGCGACGTTCACCAGCCCACGGCGGAAGGCCCGGCCGTGCGTGTCGGCCACGACGACCCCGACCCGGCCGCCGACCCGCGCGGCCACCCGGGCCTGGATGCCGCGCGCCGAGCGGTCTGGATCGATGGGGAGGAGCACCGCGGTGCCCTCCAGCGCGTTGGAGGTGTCGATCCCGGCGTTGGCGCAGATGAAGCCGTGGTGCGTCTGGCAGATCAGGGTCGCGCCGCGGCGGCGGACGATGCTGGCGCTCTCGGTGAGGATCAGCTCGCACAGCGCCGGGTCCTTCCCGGTGAGCGCGGCGACCGCATGGGCACGGGGCCCGGGCCGCACCTCGGGCATCCGCACCACCCGCCCCTCGGCCTTGCTGACCACCTTGTGGGCGATGATCAGGATGTCGCCGGGAACGACCCCCTGCCCCACCGCCAGCTCGGCGAGCATTCCCGGCAGGTCGTCACCGTGGTGGACCTCCGGGATCCCCTGGAGCGCCCAGAGCCTCAGGACCCGATCCCCGCCTCGAGCCTGCCGTCGAGGCGCATCGCCCGGCAGGCGTCCCTCGCCCGGCTGGGCCGGTCGGTGCCGATCAACAGCGCCAGGTCCTCCGGCGTGTCGATGTCCAGCCCCACCCACGGCAGGCCGACCTCGGTGATGGTCGCCCCGGCGGCGGCGGCCTCGGCGTGATGGCGTGCGCGGGAGTCGGGCCCCAGCCGGGTCGGGATCACCGCGGGCGGAGCGATGAGGATCGCGTTGGTGCCCGTGCCGTGACGGGACGGGACCACCACGACGGCCGGGGCGCCCGCCGACGCCGCGGCCACCGCGGCGGTCAGGTCCTCGGCCTCCACCAGCGGCAGGTCGGCGGTGAGCACCAGCACGGCGTCGTGACCGGCGGCGGCGGCATGAGCCTGCCCGACGGCGACGGCGGGGTTCATGCCCTGCGGGGGGTCGTGGTCCGGCAGGACGACGGCCCCATGGCCGGCGGCGAGTCTCGCGGCGGCCGCATCGCTTGTGACCACGACGATCCCGTCCAGTGCGGCGCACGCCGCGCAGGCGTCCAGCAGGTCCATGAGCATCGCGGCCTGCAGCTCCCGCCGCTCGGACCGGGTGAGGACGGCCGACAGGCGCCCCAGGGCCCGCCCCAGGGGCTTGACCGGGATCACCGCGAGGGTGCTCACCGGCTCACCGCGGCGAGGGTTTCCCCCGCCAGTCGCGCGCGGGCGGCCCGGTCGGGCATCAGCGCGTCGGTGAGAACGGCCCGCACGCCCAGCGCCTCGATGTCGGGCACCTCCTCGGCGTCGGCGGCGTCGAGCACGAAGGTGCCGGCGACCTCGGCGTAGATGCGGGCCATCTGGGTGGCTGAGCACTCGTGGTATCCGGCGCCGGCGAGGAACCGGTGGGCCGGGCCCTCCACCGGGCGGCCGCCGATGATCGGGCTCACCGCGACGGTGTCGGCGCGCCGAGCGGCGACCGCGTCCCGGATACCCGGCACCGCGAGGATCGTCCCGATGGAGACGATCGGCGATGAGGGGGCGATGACGATGCGTTCCGCCGCCGCGATGGCCTCCAGGGCACCGGGCACGGGATGTGCCGCGTCGATGCCCTCCATCCGGATCGAGGTGATTTCCTCCCTGGCACCGTGCTTGACCAGGTACTCCTGGAAGGTCCGCTCCCCGTCGGGGGTGGTGATGCGGCTGCGCACCGGCTCGTCGCACATCGGCAGGACGGTGGCCTCCACCCCGAGGCGCTCGCACAGCTCCGCGGTGATCACGTGCAAGGGCGCCCCCTGCCCCATGCGGACCGTCCGGTAGATGTGGGTGGCCATGTCCCGGTCGCCGAGGCCGAACCAGGCGTCGAGCCCGTAGGTGGCCAGGCCCTCCAGGCACCGGAAGGTGTCGTCGGCGTATCCCCAGCCGCGAGGGTCCACGACCCCGGCGAGCACGTACGTGCAGATGTCCAGGTCCGGACAGACCCGCAGTCCGTAGAAGTCGGCGTCGTCGCCGGTGTTGACGATCGCGGTGAGCTCGGCCTGGCCGGCGACCTGTGCGAGGCCGTCGACCATTTTGGAGCCCCCGGTACCGCCCGAGAGAACCAGGATCACTGCGCGGTCAGGCGAGGGGCGGGGTGCTCATGGGTCCACGGCCGATCGTACCAACCGGAATCTCCGCGGTGCTGCCAGCACGAGCCACAATCCGAGCGACACCCCGGCCAACGCGGCGAGCAGC
>LNFM01004374.1_pt1 | contig 26114 bp, 14 predicted proteins | sample 596031 | NCBI WGS metagenome assembly LNFM01 (sample SAMN04254537, study PRJNA301005) | activated carbon metagenome | isolation source: dual media filters at the Ann Arbor, Michigan drinking water treatment plant | place: USA: Ann Arbor | reverse complement strand
TCGATCAACGACAGCACCCCGACGTTCTCGTTCACGTCCACCAACGCCAACGAGATCGACTGTCGCATCGACGGTGGCACGTACCAGCCGTGCACGTCCCCGTTCACCACCCAGACGCTCTCCAACGGCCTGCACTCGTTCGAGGTCCGCGTGCGCGACACCGCCCTCAACAGCGCCACCGCGACGCGGAGCTTCACCGTCGACACCCTCCCGCCGACGGTCATGATCACGGCGGGCCCGAACGGTCCGACGAACGACACCACGCCGACGTTCTCGTTCCTCACCGGCGGTATGCCCACGCTCACGCAGTGTCGCTTCGACATGGGGACGTTCATCAGCTGCACGAGCCCGTTCACGGCCGTGACCCCGCTGACCGCAGGCCCCCACCGCTTCGAGGTCCGGGTCACCGACATTGCGGGCAACACCAGCGTCGACACGCGCGACTTCACCCTCGTGACCAGCGGCCCGACCGTCACCATCACCGGCGGACCGAGCGGCCCCACGGGCGACAACACCCCGACGTTCACCTTCACCACGACCAACAGCCCGACGGTCATCGAATGCCAGGTCGACGCCCTGGCCTTCGCACCGTGCGTCTCTCCGTTCACCACGAGCTCGCTCGCGGACGGCATTCACTCGGTCACGGTGCGCGTCGGCGACGTGGCCGGTAACACGGCGACCGACTCCCGCACGTTCACCGTCGATACCGAACGCCCCACGGTCACGATCACCGGCGGCCCCGAGGGCCCGACGAACGACACGACCCCCACGTTCACCTTCGTCTCGAACGCCCCGACGGTCGAGTGCCGCATCGGCATGGGTGCCTTCAGCACCTGCGCGAGCTCGTTCACGCCCGCGGCCCTCGGCGAGGGCAGCTACACCTTCGAGGTGCGCGGCAGCGATGACGCCGGCAACACGACCTCCGCCACGCGCAACTTCTCGATCGACACCACGGCGCCCTCGCTGAGCATCAACGCGCGCCTGGGCACGTCCGACAACGTCACGAACCCGAACCCGAACGAGAGCATCAACGACCCCACCCCGCTCTTCACCTTCACCGCGACCAGCTTCCAGACGCTCGAGTGCGCGATGAACGGCGGCTTCGTGCCGTGTACGAGCGGCATGTTCCAGGTCGCCGATGACCTCGGCGGCACGCCGGCGGGTGCAGGCTCGGGCTTCCTCCCCGACGACCATCGGTTCACCGTGCGCGCGACCGACGCTGCTGGCAACGTGGCCACTGTCGTCCGGATCTTCGACGTCAACTCGCTCGCGCCGCCGAACGCCTCGCTCGTGAGTGGCCCCACGACCACCTGCCCGGCCGATGACGTGACGCCGTGCAACCCCGTGACCGCGGTCAGTGCCATCACCAACCACGGCGGCCAGACCGTCATGGCCGTGCGCCGAGTTCCGGCGTTCACGTTCGTCCTGCCGGTCGGCAACTGGACGCAGGTCGCGTGTCGCTTCAACACCCAGGCGTTCGCCAACTGCACGCCGACGGGACCGAACGTCAACACGACCTTCACCTACTCGAATCCGGCTCTGCTGCCCGAGGGCAACAACAGCCTGACGATCCGCGTCTGCAACGCCTCGTTCGAGTGCACGACGAACGTGTTCCCGTTCACCGTCGACACGGTCGCGCCCACCGTCGCGTACTCGACCGGTCCCTCGGGCTCCTGCGCGGACGGCCCGCCGGACAACGTGACGTGCGACCCGACCAACAGGGTGCTCCCGACCTTCACGTACTCCGTGGGCGGGGGCGCGACGCTCTACCGCTGCCGCCTCTCGGCGAGCGCCACGCCGACCGGGGCCTTCGAGAACTGCGACACCCAGACGGGCGCGGCCGGCACACAGGTGTTCGACGGCATTCCGCTCGTGGACAACGTCCGCTACTCGTTTGGCGTCCGCGTCTACGACCCGGCGTTCAACCTGGCGCAGGCCTCGCGCGACAACTTCCTCGTCGACCTCATCGCGCCGGACATCACGGTGACCCCGCCGAACGCGCCGCCGGCGGCCTTCAGGGGCGTCAACGTGCCCGCCTTCACCTTCTCCACCACGAACGAGCGCAACCCCCAGACGTTCGAGTGCGAGTTCACGAACAACGCGGGCGTGGTCGGGGCGTGGACCCCCTGCACGTCTCCCTTCAGGCCGACGACGGCCGAGGGCACGTATCGCGTTCGCATCCGCATGACGGACCTCGCCGGTAACCGCACCACGGTCCCCGACGTCGCGAGCCCCGCCTTCCAGTACCGCATCGACGACACGCCGCCGGTCGTGGCCATCACGCCGGTCGCGGCCTCGTTCACCGATGGCGCCACCGGCAAGCTCACGCGTAACAACAAGCCGCGCTTCGTCGTGCGCATCACCAACCCGGCGCCCGGCGGCGTGACGCCGTCCGACATCGTCTTGGCCAGCACCCTGTGCAGCTTCGTCAACGACGACGGCGCGACGCCAACCGGCTGTACGATCGTGACGCCGGGCGACAGCTTCTACGACGCCGATGGCGCGATCGTCGAGCCATCGACGAACCTGATCGACCCGTCGCCGAACTCGATCCTGAACTGGGAGATCCGGGTGAGCGCCGTGGATCAGGCGACGAACAGCGCGAGCTCGCTCTGGGACTTCACGGCCGACCTCACCGCTCCCGTCCTCACCGTCGGGGCCTACACGCCGGCGAGCCCGACGCGGACGACCCCGACGCTCGCCTTCACGCTCACCGACGAGCGCGCGGGCATCGTGCGCCAGTGCGGCCACGACACGGACGCCACGGTCCCCGTGACCGCGTGCGCATCGCCGACGTCCTTCACGACCGCTGCTCTCGCCACCAATGGCAGCGCGGACGGCACCAACTTCTACCGGATCAACGGCATCGATGCGGCTGGTAACACCGTCGACAACGTGTCGTCGTTCAACTTCGACACGACGGCGCCCACGCCGGCCATCAACGCCGCCGCTCCCGGCCCGGGCGAGACCGAGCCCGCGAACGACAACATGCCGTCGATCGCCTACACGATCACGAACACCGTCCCGGTCAACGCGCTTCCCGGCGCCGTGGCCAGCAACATCGTCGCGGTGTCCTGCACGCTCGCCCGCTCCGCCCTCCCGGGGTCGGGCACGGGGATGGTGCCGGGCTGCGTCGTCACCCCCTCGCTACCCGCGGCTGGCCCCATCACCGGGAGCATCACGGGTGACGCCGCCTTCACCGACGGCTTCTACGAGCTGACGCTGACAGCGCGCGACGCCGCCAACACCGGCGGCAACACCGGCAACCTGTCTGCCACGTACACCTTCCGCATCGACACCACGCCCCCCGTGTTCGGCGCGATCAGCGGCCCGGCCAACGGGGCGGAGTTGAACAGCACCAGCAACACCCCCACCTGGACCAGCTCGGTCACGGACGCGCGTCCGTTCACGGCGACGTGCACCCTGACCGGCACGCTCGCCGCAGGTGGCTCGTATACGAACACCCAGACGTGTGCGGCGGACAGCACCGGCGGGTCGCCGTACAGCGCCACCCTCACGTATACGCCGCCGGCGGCCCTCGCCCCCGGCTCCTACTCGCTCGCGATCACCGCCACGGATGGCCTGAACCCGGCGGCGTCGCCGGCCGGCTTCCCCCGTAGCTTCACCGTCGAGAGCGCTCCGCCGGCGATCACCGCCGCGTCGTCGGTCGCGGCGGGGGCCGAGCTCAACAGCTCGAACAACTCCGTCCAGGTCACGGTCACGGCGTCCTCCGATGCGTCCGCCTACTCCGTCCAGTGCCGCATCACGGGCACCCTCGCCGGCGGCGGGACGTATGGCCCGTTCACGCAGGCCTGCGGCGCCGACTCGACCGCGCCGAGCCCGTTCTCCGACACCACCATGTACACCTTCAACCAGGGCCCGCTCGCGCCCGGGGCGTATTCGGTGGACGTGGTCGGGACCGATACCCTGGGCAACACCGCGTCGGCCAGCACCTTTCCCAGGGCCTTCACGGTCGAGGATGACGCGCCGACGGTCACCACGACCCTGGCCTATACGGGAGCGTCCGTGATCAACGGGACGACAGCGCCGGCGTTCTCGGTGAACGTGAGCGACGTGTCGAGCGGCACCGTCGACTGCACGCTCACGCCGCCGGGCACGTCCTTGACTGATGTCGTGACCTTCGGAACCTCGCCCATGTCGCAGGCGTTCACGATCACGAACCCGGGCACGAGTGGCACCTACTCCCTCGCGTGCACCGCGACCGACAACCTCGGTACTTCGGTGAGCGTCGGCAGTGCGTCGTTCACCGTGGATGCGACGGCGCCGACCATCACGGGGTTCGCTCCCGTGGGCTTCGTGAGCGGAGCCACGATCGTCGACAACACTCCCGGGTTCTCGATCACGACCACCGACGCCTCGGCGGGTCAGATCGACTGTGCCGCGACGCCGATGGGCACGTTCACGAACGTCACGACCTTCACGGCCGGGACCGGGATCGTGACGAACTTCAGCCTGCCGATGCTTGCTGACGGCACCTACACGCTCACCTGCACCGCCACGGATACGCTCGGCAACGGCCCGTCGACCGCGACCGCGCCGATCACCTTCACGGTCGACACCACAAGCAGCATCACGGTGACGGTCACCAACCCCACCGGTGGAGGCACCATCGGACCGGCGGGGTCGCCCGTGACCTACACCGTGAGCGTCCGCGCCGCGTCGGCCTTTTCGGTTGGCTGCCAGTACACGGGCGCGAACATGTTCACGGGCGGCACGGCAGGTGCCTCCTTCGGAACAATCACATCTTACAACTTCCTGACCAACTTCACGCCGACCACGTTCACGTCGTCAGGTCCCCAGACTCTCACGTGCAATCTCACCGCAGCGACGGGGAATGCGTCGGATAGCGCGACCTTCAATGTCGACGTGTCGCCGCCAACCTTCGGAACCGTCGCCTGCACGGATGCCGCGGCCGCGTCGTGCTCGTTCATGCTCGCCGGCGACGATGCGAACGGTGCAACGTGCCGCTTCGACAGCAACCCGGCCGTCCCCTGCACGAGCCCGCACGTGTACTCGGGCATGCCTCTCGCTCCTGGTAGCCACACCTTCACCGTCAGTTCCACGGATGACTTCGGCAACACTGGTACCGCGAGCGACTCGTTCACGGTGCCGAGCATGGTTGCGATCGCGATCGACGGGCCGGCCGATGGGGCCGACGTGAACGTGCCGCCCTCGTACTCGTTCACCGTCAACGGCCCGGCCGACCACGGCGTGCGGTGCGAGCTCGATGGCATGCGCATCGACTGTCCGTTCACGTACCCGAACGGCGTCATCGCGCTCGCCGAGCCGTCGCAGGGTGCACACACGGTTCGGGTGTCCATCATCGACGCGCCGAAGGGCCCGCGGAAGAAGTCGAGGCAGGCGCTGCTGCCGAAGGTGCAGCTCGGCGAAACAGCGAGCCGGTCGTTTACGTTCGACAGCGTCGCGCCCGAGATCACGGTCACCGCGGCACCGCGCGCGCTGATGAACGACGATGTGGCGCGCGTGGCCTTCTCGACGAAGGGTGCCGCGACTACAACGTGTCAGGTCGATGGCGCGGCCACGAAGGCGTGTCGCGACGAGCTCGTCATCGAGAAGCTCGCCGCCGGGACGCACACGATCGACATCGTGGCGTTCGATAAGGCGGGCAACGTCGCGAAGGCGACGACGAGCTTCGTGACGGATCCCGTCGCGGCCTGCCTCGACGGCACGTCGGACTTCGGTCTGGCCGCCGTGCCCGACCTGACGCAGGTTAGCGGCTCGACGGTGGAGATGTGGTTCCGATCGTGGACGGCCGCGGACGCCCTCGACCTGTTCGCGCTGGATAACGCAACCACCGAGGGCATCGAGCTCGCGGTGAGCTTCGAGCAGGATGCGTTCGTGGTGGCCACGGCGATGGGCCGGGCGCGGTTGCCCAGCGCGCTCGACCTGAACGCCTGGCATCACCTCGCGTTCGAGCTGGGGCGCGATCACGTGACGCTGTTCGTGGACGGTGTCGCGAGTGGGACGGTGCGCGTCGATGGCCTCGATGGGATAGCGCTCGGCGACAAGCCGGTGCTCTGGCTCGGTCTGGACCAGGGCGCCGGGCATGCGCCGGGCGCGTTCGCAGATGTCCGTGTGTCGCGCGGCGCGGTCTACGACCGGGCGTTCCGGGCGACGTCGCCGGCGCAGGCGAGCGAGTCGACGCTGCACCTGTTCCCGGCCGACGAGGGCGCAGACCTGATGTCCGAGGACCTGATGGCGAGCGGCGCGCTGTCCTGGTCGGTGCCGGTGTGGGGCACGTGTGAGGCGGACCCGGTGGGCCTGCGGGCGCCCGTGGGGTCGGGGCCGGGTAACGTCGCGGCGCCGGGCGCCACGGAGATGGCTCCCTGACCGCGCGGATATGTAGGCGCTCGCAATCGCACATGTATTGCGGCGCGCAAACCGTCGGATCAGCAAGGATTCGACCTGATCTTTGGGGCTGGCTTTAGTACGATGACGAAGATTGGGTGACCCGGCACCGTCCTGGCTAGGCGGTGTCTGCCCGGAGGCATTCACGACCATGGGTGAAGACAAGACTCGCATCGGACACGCGACCACTCCTCCTGCGGTTGGAGATCCGTTGCGCTCGACACAGCCCGGGGCGGGTGTGGCGGTCCCCGTGCCGGCGGCCGAGGGCAGTGGCGCGGCGATCCGGCCTCCGAGCGAAGCCACGATCGTGGCCGCGAAGGGGTCGGACGGAGCCGCGAAGATCGACCCGACGAAGATCCCCGATCCTGGAGCGACGATCCCCGACGGGATGGCGGCGGAGAAGGCGGCGTCGGCGCACGACGAGAAGACGGTGATGGGCCTCGATACATCGAAGCGGCCCGCGGTGAGTGTCGCGGCGAACAACGCGACGATGGTGCTCGGGCCGAGTGGGGGCGCTCCGCCCGCCACGACCGCGGTCGCCAACGGCACGCCTCGGCCGGGCGTGTCGCCGATCGTGAACACGAACCCGAACGAGCAGACCATCCAGCGCGCGAAGCGTCCGACGGGCGCCAGCAACACGCACACGGGGAGCACGGGCGGCGTCAGCAAGAGCGCCTGGGACACGTACGACAGCGGGGCGGACGCGCCGACCGGCGTGCATCAGGCGTCAGCCGCGCCGCATCCGGGCGTCCGGATCAATCAGTACGAGATGATCAAGATGATCGGCGAAGGCGGCATGGGGACGGTGTTCCTCGCGCGTGACCTTCGACTCGGTCGGCGCGTGGCCATCAAGTTCTTGCAGAGCGATCAGCCCGAGCTGACGCAGCGATTCCTCGTCGAGGCCCGCACCACCGCGCGCTGCCAGCACGACAACATCGTCGTCATCTACGAAGTCGGCGAGCACAACGGCGCGCCGTACATCGTGCTCGAGTTCTTGAACGGCAAGCCGCTCACGACGTACACGGAGAACGGCCAGAAGCTGCCGTATGCCAAGGCCGTCGAGACGATGTGCCAGATCCTGCGCGCCCTCGACTGCGCGCACGACGAGGGCATCGTTCACCGCGACCTGAAGCCCGACAACATCTTCATCCAGGAGTCCGGCACCGTGAAGGTGCTCGACTTCGGCATCGCGAAGGTCCTCCAGCAACAGGCGCAGTCGACCGCGGAAGCGCAGAGCAAGGGACTGATTCGCATGCCCTCGCCGCTCGAGCTGGCGACGGGTACGAACACGAGCCTCACGCGTGCCGGCACCATCATGGGCACGTTGAAGTACATGTCCCCGGAGCAGTGGGGCATCGGCATCGAGATCGATCACCTGACCGACATCTGGGCCTGCGGCGTACTGCTGTACCGGATGATCTGTGGCCGTCACCCGCTGCACCCGCTCGACGGGAATCAGCTCGTCGTCACGGCGATGCTCGAGCTCCCGATGCCGTCGATGCAGGAGGCCGCGCCGCCGGATGTGCCGCGCGAGCTGATCCAGATCGTCGACCGCTGTCTGCTCAAGATCAAGGAGCAGCGCTGGCAGTCCGCGAAGGAGCTGCTGGCTGCGCTCGAGCCGTTCCTGCCCGGCCACCGCCAGCGCACGGAGCTCCAGCTCGACGAGAGCCCGTACGCGGGTCTGTCCTCGTTCCAGGAGAATGACGCCGGCAAGTTCTTCGGCCGCAACTCCGAGATCCAGGCGATGGCGAACCGCATCCGCGACCGGCCGCTCATGGCCGTCGTCGGTAGCTCGGGTGTTGGTAAGAGCTCGTTCGTCCGCGCCGGTCTCGTCCCCGCGCTCAAGCGGTCCGGCGAGACGTGGGAGACGCTCGTCGTGCGCCCGGGTCGCCGGCCGATCGAGGCACTCGCCAGTGTCATCCAGCCGATGGTGGCGACGGCCGCGAACCTCGCCGACGACATGGAAGAACAGCGCAAGCTCGTCGAGACGCTGCGCCGCGAGCCCGGTCACCTCGGCCACGTGCTGCGTGGGCGCGCGCGTCGTGACAATCGCCGCTTGCTGCTCTTCGTCGATCAGTTCGAGGAGCTCTACACGCAGGTCGCAGATCCCGAGGAGCGCGCCATCTTCACGGCGTGTCTGTCGGCCGTGGCCGACGATGCGACGAGCCCGCTGCGAGTCGTGCTGTCGATCCGCAGTGACTTCTTGGATCGCGTCGCCGAGGACCAGCGGTTCGTGGCGGAGCTCACGCAGGGTCTGTTCTTCCTCGGTCCGCCGAGCCGCGAAGGCCTCCACGAGGCGATCGTCGCCCCGGCCGAGATGGCGGGCTTCCGCTTCGAGCTGCCCGCGACCGTCGACGACATGCTCGATCACCTCGAGACCACGCCGGGTGCGCTGCCGCTCCTGCAGTTCGCCGCGAGCAAGCTCTGGGACACGCGCGACAAGGCGCGCAAGCTGCTCACGCATCAGTCGTACACGCAGATGGGAGGCGTCGCCGGCGCGCTCGCCACGCACGCCGACCGCGTCGTGCAGGATCTCGGACAGGCGAACCTGGGGCTGACGCGCGCGATCCTGCTGCGCCTCGTCACGCCGGAGCGCACGCGCGCGATCGTGCCGCTGGCCGAGCTCCGCGAGCTGTCGCGCGAGGTCGGAGCCGTGCAGCGCGTCGTCGATCAGATGGTCGACGCTCGTGTCCTCGTCGTGCAGACGCTCGAGGGCGGAAAGGGCTCCACGGTCGAGATCGTCCACGAGTCGCTCGTGCAGGGCTGGCCCACGCTGCGCCGCTGGCTCGACGAGAACCAAGACGACGCGGGACTCGTCGATCAGCTTCGGACAGCCGCGCGCCAGTGGCACGCGAAGAACCGCGATCCGGGCCTGTTGTGGCGCGGTGACATGGCCGACGAGGCCAAGAAGTTCAAGAAGCGCTACAAGGGCCCGCTCTCGGATACCGAGCGCGCCTTCCTCGACGAGGTCGTGAACTTCGGCGTCGCGGCCGCGCGCCGCCGGCGCATGATGGTCATCACCGGCTTCGTCGCCCTCTCGGGCATCGTGGTCGCCGCGATGATCGCCCTCGTGATCATCCAGAAGTCCCGCAGCGAGACGGCAGAGCAGAAGACCCGCGCCGAGCAGGCGGCGAAGCTCGCCAACGAGCAGAAGCAGGTGGCCGAGGCGCGGTTCGAGGAGGTGCAGCGCAAGGAGCGCGAGCGCCTGATCGCCGAGACGGGCAAGACCGAAGCCGAGATCGCGAAGGCGCAAGCCATCGAGCAAAAGGCGCAGGTCGACGTCGCGCTTGGTCAGTCCGAAGAGAACCTCAAGGAGACCAACCAGCAGCTGACCCTCGCGCTCGCCGACTCGAAGGCGAACGAGGAGAAGGCTCGCTCCGCGCAGCGCCGCGCGGAGGAGAACGCCCAGGCCGCCCAGAAGGCCGAACAGGATGCGAAGCGGGCCCGCGCGGATGCCGAGAAGGCCCGGGCGGAGGCCGAGGAAGCGTACAAGGTTGAAAAGAAGCGTGCCGAGACGCTGAAGAAGCAGCTCGGCAGCACTATCGTCGACGAGCTCAAGTAGCGGAGACCCATGAAGAAGGCCATCGCAAGCGCACTGCTGCTATCCCTGTGCGCGACGTCCGCGTACGCGCAGGCTCCTACGCCGCCCAAGCTGCCCGTGCCCACGACGCCGACGGAGCCCAAGCCGCCTGCCCCCGTTCCGACTCCGCCACCCGAGGACGAGAAGGTCGGCACGAACGAGAATCTCAACCAGGGTGCCACCGAAGAACGCCCCTGGGCGCAGGGCGTCGCGCCCGACGCGCAGAAGAAGGCGCTCGAGCTGTTCCGCGAGGGCAACCAGCAGCTCAATGACGGCTTCTTGCAGGATGCGGCGACCAAGTACACCGAGGCCCTGAAGTTCTGGGACCACCCCGCCATCTCCTACAACCTCGCGCTCGCCCTGAACAAGCTCGACAAGCCCGTCGAGACGTACGAGCAGCTCGAGAAGTCGATGCGCTTCGGCGTGGCCCCGCTCGAGAAGGACAAGTTCGATCGCGCGAGCGACCTCTTCATCTCGGTCGGTCGGCAGATCGCCGAGATCGAGATCTCGTGCCAGAAGGCCGGCGCCAAGATCTCCGTCGACGGCAAAGAAGTCTTCACCGCGCCGGGCGCGTACAAGGCGCGCGTGAGGGCCGGCAAGCACACGTTCGTGGCCGAGAAGGAAGGCTACAGCGTGCAGGCCATGGCGCCGTACATCGGTCCCGGCGAGCCGTACCGCCTGGACCTCAAGCTCTACACCGCCGAAGAGCTCACCCGGTACAACCGCCGCTGGGAGCGAGCCTGGGCGCCCTGGGTGGTCGTCGGCGCGGGCGCGGTCGTCGCGGGCGTGGGTGGCTTGCTGCAGCTCTCCTCGCAGTCGAGCTACGACGAGTTCGACGATCGCATCGAGGCGTGCAACATGAACGGCTCGGGCTGCTCGATCACGCCGGAGCTCGAGGGGATCCGCGACAGCGGTGACACCAAGAAGACCATGTCGTACGTGGCCTTCGGCGTCGGGGCGGCGACGGTGGCGGCGGGCTTGACCCTCGTTTACCTGAATCGCAGCACGCCCTATCAGATCCGCGCTGACCAGTACGAAGCTGAACAGCGGGCAACGGGACGGGTCACGGTCGCGCCGATCGTGGGTCCCGACGTGGTGGGTGCGGTCGCTTCGGGCCGCTTCTAGTCAGTAGATCGTTTCGCTTCTTTTCTCGGGGGACCAATGCTTTCCAAGACCAGCACCTGGTGGGCGCTGTGCGCAGCCACCATCGCGACCGCGAGCGCCTTTGCGAGCTGCGCCAGCGAACCCGAAGCCAAGGAGTGCCCGACCGGCATCTTCTGCCCCGGCGACATGTTCTGCGCCGCGATCCAGCCCACGTGCCTCGTGAACCTCTGCGGTGATGGCACCCAGCAGGCCGGCGAGGTGTGCGACGACGGCAACATCATCGACGCCGACGGGTGCTCGCGCGACTGCCTCTCGGTGGAGCGCTGCGGCAATACGTTCATCGACGTCGCCGCCGGTGAGCTCTGCGACGACGGCAACACGGTGGGTGGTGATGGGTGCTCCGCGAACTGTCGCTCGCTCGAGCAATGCGGCAACAACATCGTCGACGAGGGCGAAGCCTGCGACGACAACAATGAGATCGACGGGGACGGCTGCTCCGCGAACTGCCGCTCCAACGAGACCTGCGGCAACGACGTCGTGGACACGAGCGTGGGCGAGGTCTGCGACGACGGCAATACCAACAACAACGACACGTGCAGCTCCGACTGCCGCTCCGGTGAGGGCTGCGGTAACGGCGTCGTCGATGCGTCGCAGAACGAGATCTGCGACGACGGCAACACCGACAACAACGACAACTGCCGCAACGACTGCCAGCCGAACGTCTGTGGCGACGGCGTTCGCAACCTGAACGGCACGAACCTCGAGGACTGCGACCCGGCCCCGGTCGGCGCGCCGCAGCCGCAGCCCCTCGAGACCTCCACGTGCGACCTCGACTGTTCGGCGCGCGCCTGTGGCGACGGCATCGTGAATCAGACCGCGGGTGAGCAGTGCGACCCGGGTGCGCCGGGCGAGACCGACACCTGCAACGACAACTGCACGCTCGCCGTGTGTGGCGATGGCAAGGTCAACGCCGCGGCCGGCGAGGAATGCGACCCCGGAGCAGCCGGCCAGACCGCGGACTGCAACTTCGACTGCACCGAGGCTGTCTGCGGCGATTCCGTCGTGAACACGTCGGCGAACGAGCAGTGCGACAACGGGCCGGCCAACGGTGATGCGCGCAACTGCCTCGCGGATTGCCAGCTCGCCCGGTGCGGGGATGGCCGCGTCGACGCCGAGCAGCCGCGGGTCGAGACCTGCGACGACGGCAACACGAACAACGCGGATGCGTGCCGGAACGACTGCGTGTCCTCGCGCTGCGGCGACGGCACGATCCAGGGCAACGAGCAGTGCGACGACGCCAATTCGACGCAGACCGATTCATGCCTGAACAACTGCACCATCGCGACCTGCGGTGACGGCCAGACCCGCGCCGGCATCGAGCAGTGCGACGACGGTGGGACGAGCGCGGGCGACGGCTGCTCGGCGACGTGTCAGTTCGAGGTGTGCGGCAACAACTTCCGCGATCCGAACGAGCAATGCGACGACGGCAACACGATGCCGGATGACGGTTGCAGCGAGAGCTGCATCGTCGAGCGGTGCGGGGACAACATCGTCAATAACGGCGAGACGTGTGACACGGGCGGTGAGTCCCTGACCTGCAACGCCGACTGCACGCCTCGCACGTGCGGCGACAACAAGATCAACCGCACGGCCGGCGAGGAATGCGACAACGGGACCGGCGCCAACGGCAACGGCGACACCCGCAACTGCCTCTCCACCTGCAGGCTCAACGCGTGTGGCGACGGCAGGGTCGACTCGCAGACCCCGCGCGTCGAGCTCTGCGACGACGGCAATCTGAACAACTTCGATGCCTGCTCGAACTCGTGCACCACGCAGCAGTGTGGCGACGGCAACCTGCAGGCTCCCGAGGAGTGCGACGACGGCAACGCCCTGAACAACGATGCCTGCGTGAGCTGCATCGTCGCGACGTGTGGTGATGGTCAGGTGCGCACGGGCGTCGAGCAGTGCGACGACAACGGCAACATGGCCGGCGACGGATGCTCGCCGCTCTGCCGCAACGAGGTCTGCGGCAACGGCATCACGGATCCGGGCGAGCAGTGCGACGACGGAAACATGAACAACCTCGACAGCTGCAAGAACAACTGCCAGATCACGCGCTGCGGCGACGGGGTGGTCGCGACCAGCGAGCAGTGTGACCCGGGCGCGGCCGGTCAGACCGTGGCGTGCAATGCCAACTGCACCAACGCGGCGTGCGGCGACCGCATCGTGAACCGCCTCGCCGGCGAGCAATGCGACGAGGGCCTCGGTAACAACGCCGACACGAAGAACTGCACGTCGGCCTGCCTCGTCAACGTCTGCGGCGATGGCAACGTGGACGGTGACGCGCAGCCGCTGCCCGGCGAGGGTGCGTTCGGTCGCACCGAGACCTGCGACGACGGGAACTTCGTGGACAACGACGGGTGTTTCGGCTGCGAGCCGACTCCCTGAGCTTCGCGTGATATGAGGGCTGCATCATGCAGCTCTCTTCGTTCAAGATCATCGTCACCGGCGCCGCCCAGGGAATGGGCGCGCACTTCGCTCGCCGCCTCGCGGAGGCAGGCGCTCAGGTGGCTGCGGGCGACGTCAACGAGGCCGGGCTCGCCCAGCTCGCGGAGTCGACGGGCGGCCTGCCGGGCAAGGTCCACGTCCGCAAGCTCGACGTCTCGAACGAGGCCGACATCGGCGCGTTCGTCGACTGGGCCCACGGTGCGATGGGTGGCCTGAACGGCCTCATCAACAACGCCGGCATCCTCCGCGACGGTCTGCTCGTGAAGAAGGACCGTACGACGGGCGAGATCACGAAGCTCTCGAAGGAGAACTGGGACCTCGTCCTCGGCGTGAACCTGACGGGCGCCTCGCTGATGGTGCGCGATGTGGTCGCGAAGATGGCCGCCACCGAGCAGAAGCCGGGTTGCATCGTGAACATGTCGTCGATCGCTCGCCACGGCAACCGCGGCCAGTCGAACTACACGTCCGCGAAGGCCGCCCTGGCGGCGAACACGGTGACCTGGGCCCGCGAGTTCGCGGCGTTCGGCGTGCGCGTCGGCACAGTGGCGCCGGGCATGATCGAGACCCCGATGACGCAGGGCATGAACCAGAAGGCGCGCGACGCCCTGGTGGCCAACATCCCCGTGGCCCGGATCGGCGTGCCCGAGGACATCTGGCTCGCGGTCAAGTTCGTGCTCGAGTGCGACTACTTCAACGGCCGGACCATCGACGTGGACGGCGGACTGGCGATGTAGGTTTAGGTCCGCTACCCTTTCGGAATGGTTCGCGTTCGGACGCTGGCCCACCTCCTGGTGGCCGGCACGCTGATGACCGCCGGGGCGTGCGGCGGCGCCGAGAAACAGGCTGCCGAGGCCGCCAAGAAGCGCGATGCGAAGATCGCGAAGCAGCGCGCGCTCCTCGACGAGGCTCGTGAAGCGGTCGAGGAGGGTGAGTTCGACGATGCCGACCGGGCCTACAAGAAGGCCTTCGCCATCGACAGCGACCTCGACATCCTCGAGGAGCACGTCATGTACCTCATCACCGTGGGGCGCACGACGGACGCCGAGAAGGTCGCGGAGAAGTACTTCAACGCGAACACCACGGATCCGAAGGGGTACGAGCTGTATGCCGAGACGCTGATCGCGGGCGGCAAGGGCGAGCAGGCCTTCGAGGTCGCGAGCCAGATGGTGAAGTTCGACGACAAGAACCCCGCCGGCTACGAGAAGCGCGGTCGTGCCCACGTGCTCCTGGGCCGGGTGGACGAGGGGCTGGTGGACCTCCAGAAGGCCGTCGAGCTCGACCCGGCGAGCCCCACCTACCACACCGCCCTTGGCCTCGCGATGCACGGCCAGAAGCGCTTCAACGAGGCGGGCATCGAGCTGCTGGCGGCGCTGAAGCGCAAGCCCAACGACTCGATGGCGAATGCGCTCGTCGGCATGGCCCGGCGCGATCAGGGGTTCGACGACGACGCGAAGACGTACTTCGACCGCGCGATCGAGATCGACAGCAAGAACGGCCGCGCGTGGTTCGAGCTGGGCCTCCTCTACAACCGGCAGCAGAAGCAGGCCGAGGCCGAGAATGCCCTCGCGCGGGCCGTGCAGTACTCGCCGTACGAGTCCCGGTTCTGGTACGGCTACGGTGAGATCTACCGCCTGCAGGAGCGCGATGACGAGGCGATCGCCGCCTACAAGAAAGCCGTCGATCTCGATCCGCCGCACCCCAAGGCTCTCCCGAAGCTGATCACGATCCTGATCGACCGCGAAGAGCTCGACGAAGCGGAGGAGATCATGGCGGTGCAGCTCGACCGCTATCCCGACCAGCTGACCGTCGTGCTGCCCCGGGCGGATCTGTTCTTCGCCCAGAAGAAGTGGAAGCTGGCGACCGAGGCGTACCAGAAGTTCCTGTCGCTCGCCCCCGAGACCGACCCCGAGGTGCCGCGCGCGCAGCAGGCCCTCGTCGTGCTGAAGAAGAAGAAGTAGGCCCTAGCCGCGCGTCCTCGGATCGAGACTCACGACGAGCTCGTCCGCGATCGTCCGCGCGCGCGTGAGGAGATCCGCCGCGGCCGCCTTCTGCGCCGCGAGGATATCGAGGACAGAGCGAGCCTCGCGCGCTGCATCCTGCGCCTGCCGGTACTCGCGCCACGCCCGACTCGGCGTCGACGCCTCGACCTTGCCGAGCGCCATGACGAGGGTGGTCGAGGTGCGATCGAGGCGATCCTTCAGGTGGAAGCGACTCGTGGCGACGGCCAGGATCTCGTGGACCAGGGCCACCAGCGCGAGCGCCTGGTCGTACGGCGTCAGCTTCTTCGGCGCGCGAAAGACCACGAACGGTGGCGGGGAGACGTCGTCCACGAGGGTTCTACGCCTGGCCCCGCGCGTTTATGCGGACCGCATCCCCGTCGCTACCCGGCTCTCGCGAAAGCGGTAGAGCAGCCAGGCCAGGGCGGCCAGGATGCCCAGCCAGCCGATGCCCCGGGTCACGCTCGCGATGGTCAGGTCGTGCCTCAGCACGCCCCACCGGCTGAAGATGTTCAGGAAGTCGTGCTCGCCGCCCCCCACGAGGGGGAGCTCGCCGGCCCGCGCATCGGCCATGTAGCGGGCGATGTTGAAGAGGTTCTGTGCGGCCCAGACGCCGCCCACGGCCACGCCGGGCGCTTCCCGCTTCCGGTAGAAGACCGCCATCGTGACGAGCGGGAAGACGAGCTGGCCGAGCGCGCCGCCGTAGAGGCTGGCGGTGTCGCCGAAGAGCCGAAACGCGATGTGACCGGCCTCGTGGAAGGCCAGGTTGGCGGAGTCGAGGATCGGCGTCCAGCCCGGGTCGCCCCCGAGGAGCAGGAGCAGGACGACGAGCGTGAACGCGACGACGCCCGCCACGTGATCGAGTTTCGTGGCTTTCCATGGCTCGGAGTGCCACCGGAACATTCGATGAGCTTATCCTCGCGGCACGTGAAGCGGTCACCGCTGTTGCCGATGTTCCTCATCACGTTCGTGGACGTGCTGGGGTTCACGATCGTGATCCCGCTGCTCGCGTTCTACGCGGAGGAGTTTGGCGCCTCTCCGTTCATCGCGACGACGATCGTGTCCGTGTACGCGCTCTGCTCCCTGGTCTCGACGCCCATCATCGGTCGGTTGTCGGACCAGTATGGCCGCAAGCGGCTGCTCATGATCAGCCAGGCGGGCACGTGCCTGGGCTTCCTGGTCCTGGGGAGCGCGAACGCGCTATGGATGGTGTTCGTCGGGCGAATCCTCGACGGCCTCACCGCCGGGAATCTCTCGATCGCGCAGGCCTACATCTCCGACCACACCGCGCCGGAGAACCGCGCCAAGGCGTTCGGGGTCATCGGGATCGCGTTCGGGGTCGGCTTCATGGCCGGACCGGCGATGGGTGGAGCCCTCGGGACCTACGGCCACCACGTGCCCTTCCTCGTCGCCGCGGGCTGCTCGCTCGTGTCGATCCTGTGCACGGCGTTCCTGCTCCCCAACGATCCGCCCAAAGATCCAGACGCGAAGCCCGTGGATGGTGGCCCCCTGCCGGCTGGCCGGCGTCCCGGGGCCTTCGACTGGGCGACCTACGCCGAATACTTCGGTCGCCCCGAGCTGCGCTCGCTCTACGTACAGTTCTTTCTGTTCTCGTTTGCGTTCTCCTGCTTCATGAGCGGGTTCGCGCTGTTCTCCGAGCACAACCCGAACTTCGGCTGGACGTCCAAGGAGGTCGGCTACCTGTTCGCGTACAGCGGCTTCCTCGGCATCCTGATGCAGGGCGGCTTGCTGGGCCGCATGGTGAAGAAGTTCGGCGAGTACAAGATCACGGTCTTTGGCTTCGCCTGCGCGACGATCGCCTACGTGTTCGTCGGGCTCTCGACGTCGGTCGCGATGCTCGTCATCGCCGCGACCATCAACACGTTCGGCCACGGCACGCTGCGGCCCGCCATCACGGCCCGCATCACGCAGACCGTCGGCAAGCACGAGCAGGGCGTCGCGCTCGGCATCTCTGGCTCGCTGTCGTCGGTGGCGATGACGCTCGCGCCGCCGTCGGGCGGCACCATGCTCGACAACGGCTGGCTCATCCCGTGGGCCTTGATCCCGGCCGTGGCCAGCCTGATCGGGCTCGTCGTGACGCTCTCGGCGAAGCCGAACTTGCCCCCGACCCCGACGGGCGAGCGTTCGGGTTAAGGCTTGATCTCGAACTTCCAGTTCGCCGACTCGGCGCCGAGGCCCGCCGCACCACTCGGCGTCTCCCACCCGAAGGTGAGCTGCGCCCGCGCCTCGTAGCTGCCGCGCGGGCCGCTGCACGTCACCGTGGCGGTCATCGTGTCGCCGCTGGTCTTCAGCTGGTCGCCCTTCAGCACGGTGCTGTCACAGGCGATGTCCTTCGGGACCGTGACCTTGAACTCCGTCGGGCTCTTCGCGCTGTACTTGAGCCACGGCGCGAGCTTCACCGACGCGGTGAGCTTGAACTTGTCGCCGACCTTGAGCGCCTTCGGCCCGTCGGACGAGAACGAGTACTCCTTGATGCGCGTCGCGAGGGCCGCGACCTTCTGATCGCGCGCATCGAGATCTGCGGCCGCCCCGCCGGTGGTGACCAGGGCGACCTTGCCATCGACATCGACGACGATCGACGTCGGCTTCGTGATCTTCGCGGACTTGATCCACTTCGTGACGTTCCTGCCAAACGCGACCGTGCCGCGCCCGACGCCCTCGCTCTCGCGGATCGGGTCGAGCTTGAGCGCATCCTTCTTCGAGCCGTCGACGTAGGCCACGAAGTAGACGCGCGGGTTCGCCTCCTTGAGGGCGATCAGGCGGTTCAGCTCGTCGGTGCACGTGGTGAGCATGGCCTTGGGCTTCGCGCCACAGAACGAGAACACGAGGACCTTGCCCGTCGCATCGTTGAGCGCGGGCGAGTCGTAGAGCCAGTCGACCTTCGCCGGCCAGCCGGGGTTCCCGGTCAGGGCGAGCGTGTCACCGACATTCGCGACCGACGACGCGACGGTCGGCACGACCACCTTGGCTTTCGCCGGATCCGTCGGTGCGGGATCACCGCTCGGCGAGGTCGTGGGCTGAGCAAGCGCGGGCGAAACGAGCGCGCATGCGAGAAGAATTGGCGAGGCGAACCGGCGCATCATGTGGCTCCCAGACTAGCGCGAGTGAAAGCTCTCGTGCCAAGGGAGACAGACGGTGAGACGAGCGTTGGTATTCATCAGCGTGGTGGCGTGCGGTGGTGGCACACCGTCGAGCGTCGAGCCGACCCCGGCCCGCCCCGATGCGGCCGTGATGGATGCTTCACCGTCCGTGGCCGTCGATGCGGTCCCCCCGCCGCCGCCACCACCGCCGCGCCTGGTCCGCGTCGAGACCCCGCGAGGTGAGGCAGAATTCCCCGCGTGCCATCGTGATGCAGACTGCGACACAGCGGATGGCACTGTTTGTGATCCGCAGTGGCACGCGTGCCTGCTGCCGAATACGGCCGCGATCACGGTCCCGAGCTGCCCCGAGGATGGCCAGCGCGACCCGCTGTTCGCCCCGTCGAAGGCCCTGACCACCCAGGGTCCGGCCCACCACTCGCCGAGCGCGATCCTGGTCGACGGCGGCGGCCTGCTCGTGATGTACGCGCAGCGCGGCGCGGGCCTGGGCCTGGCGCGCGTCGATCGCAAGGGCCTCGTCTCCCCCGACGTCCCGTTCGAGGCCGATCCGCTCGCGACCTCGCCGTGGCTCGCGCGCTCCGGTCGCACGGTGCATGCGATCTGGCGGACCGGCGCGACCGCGGTGGAGCTCGCCACCTCGCGCGACAGCGGCGCGGCCTGGAGCGCCCCGACGACGCTCAACCTCGACAGCGACTGCACGAACGTCGCCGAGTGCATCACGGGGGCCCCGATGCTCGCCACCGCGAAGGGCGGCCTCGTGTACGCGTTCTACGGCGCCCAGGGCCTGCGCCTGCGCGTCTCGAGCGATGGCGGGAGCTCGTTCGGTCCGCCGCGCACGATCCTCCCCGGCGTGCTCGGCGACGTCGCGATCGGCAAGAAGGGGTCGGTGCACGTGGTCGCGCTCTCGGGGGCAGATCGCGATGGCTACGGCTCGGCCAACCAGCGCGTCGAGTACACCTTCTCCGACGGCGGCACCGCGAAGTTCAGCCGGGCCCGGGCCGTCTCGATGCCGGGCGAGAAGCTGCCGTACTTCGGTGCGCGCCCCGCCCTGGTCATCGACGTCGAACGGAAGTGGCTCTACGTCGTCTACGTGCGCGGCGGCCGCGATGGCACGTGGGACCTCGTCGTCGCGGCGAGCAAGAGCAATGGGGAGAACTGGGTGCGCACGCGGATCGGTGACACGCCCGCATGCGCGTTGCACATGACGCCCGACGCCGCCCTCGACGCGAAGGGACGGCTGCACGTGACCTGGTACGACGGCCGCGGCCGTGGTCGGTACGCGCGCGCCACGTGCAAGCCCGGAGCGGCGTCGTGCGCGGCGCAGGGCCGCATCAACGACACGCCGTTCGTGGGCCTCACGACCATGCGCGACTCGGATCGCTCCGTCGGCACGCGCGCCACGGTTCTCCTCGACGCCCCTCGCAAGGCGCTCCATGCGATCTGGGCCCAGCCGGACGAGAGCGGCATGACCCGCATCCGGTACGCGCGCGGCAGCCTGCCGAAGCAGTAAGCTCGCGACGTGCGTGGAGAGTCGTTCGATCCGCACCGCCCCGCGGTGGCGCTGCCGGCAGTGGTTCCGTCCGCGCTCGCCGTGACCCTCGCGCTCGTGGCCTGTAGCGACTCGAGGCCGCGCGTCGCCGCCGACGCGGAGACGAAGCGCGACGCCCCCCCTGTCGCCTCAAGCGACGATCGCGCCACGCTGTTCCGCCAGGTGCCGACGCGGGCGGCGATCCAGCGCACGCTGAACGAGCTCGTCGAGGCGGGCGAGGCCGAGGCCGGCGCGAAGAAGATCCTCGCCGCGCTCGGCCGCATGAACCTGAAGACCGGCGTCTCCCAGCACGAGGTCTGGCGCACGGCGACCGATGGGTGGCTGGTTCCCATCGAGACGAAGACCCGCCTCCTGCGGAACTTCATGGTCATCGTCGAGGGCCGCTCCGAAGACGCGGTCATCGTCGGCACGCGTTACGACTCCAACCGGGGCGGCGCGGCCGCCCTCCTCGAGGTCGCGCGCGGCTTCACCGCCCTCTCCCGGGCGGGGTGGCGTCCCACGCGCACGATCGTCCTCGCGTGGTTCGATGGCGAGCTCGGACTCGGCGCCTGGGTCGAGGAGCAGAGCACCATGCTCGCCGGCCGAGCCCTCGCTTATCTCGATCTCGGCGCGATCAGCGGCGGCCCGATCACCATCGAGCGCAGTGCCGCTCTCGCCGACGTGGTCGACTCGCCGGGAGCGGGGACCGGCAGCGCTTCGATCGTCCCGCTCGCCCGCGGGGCCACGGCGTTCTGGCACCGCACCGGCATCGCCTCCGCGCAGTGGCGCAGCGATGGCACCGGCGAGGTCGAGACCACCGCCACCGATCTCGCACGCTCCATCGGGCTCGCCGCCCTGCACCTCGCCGACGCCGAGCACGTCGACCTGCGCTACGACGGCCTCGCGACCGCGATCGACGCCGACCTCCGCGCCCTCGGCACGAGCTTCGACCGCGCGAACCTCGACGCGTCTCGCGAGATCCTGCGTGGCCTCCTCTCCACCGCCCCTTATGTGCCCACGCCCCGCTGCGATCAGGCGCTCCTATCGGCCGAGCGCGCCTTTCTCCTCGCCGATGGCCTCCCGACGCGCCCCTGGTTCCGGCACGTCCTCCTCGGTGGCACCCGCACCGGCGACATCGTTCCGCTCCCCGAGCTCGCCGACGCCGTCGCCGCGAACGATCCGGCGGGTATCGCCACCGCCCTCCGGCACCTGACCGCCGCCCTCGATCGCCTGAACGCGACGCTCTCGGACTGCAACCGCTAGGGCTGGAAGATCCCGATCGCGATCAGGACCGGAATCAAGATTGCCATCAGCGCCTCGCCGGCGATGAGGCCGGACGCGAGCGGCATGCTGTACTTGTCCGCGCTGCCCTTGTTCACGCGGTTCCAGATCGACATCAGGATGCCGCCGAACACCATCGTGAAGATGATGAAGCCCGGCACCATCATGCCAATCCCCACACCCGTGGGCGACGGCAGCCACTTGCGCCACTTCGTCTCGGCCAGGGTGATGACGATGCCGAGAACCGCACCGATGACCATGAACTCGAGCGCGTGGGGCGGGAGCGCATCGATGCCCTTCACCACGATCTCGGAGAACCCGGCGATGCGGCGCGAGCCCGGAGCCGAGAGGCCGTTGTCGCCACCAACCCCGTAGATGTTCTTCAGCGCGGGGTAGATCAGCGCGACGGCGAGCGCACCGATCGGCGCGGCGATGAGCTGTGAGTACGTGAGGAACTTCGGCGTCGAGCCGATCAAGTGACCGGCCTTGTAGTCCTGCATGATCGCCTCGGACTGCGAGGCGACGGTGCCCGTCGTCCCGCTCATCGCGAGGTTCGTCATCAGATTGCCGGGCGCGATGCCGGCAAAGATGGCCTGCGTCATGTTGGTGAGCTGCGTGATCGGGCCCCAGTTGGTCTCACCCAGCACGCGCAACCCGACGAGCATCAGCGGCACCGAAATGATGATCGCGATGAGCGTGATCCAGAACGGCACGCCGAAGAACACGACCTGCACGATGACGAGCATGATCGATGCGAGCGCGCAGCCGATGATCACCCAGCGGATCGGGAACTCGTTGGTGTCGATCGCGTTCGCGTTCAGCGTGGTGAACGTGCGCTTCAGCGTGCGCCACTTGAGGAACAGCGCGGTGAGGCCACCCGCGATGAGCATGCCGGTGCCCGGCCACATCATCCACAACAGCACGGAGTTGCGATCGAGCGACTCGACGATGTCGGGGTAGAGGACGCGGGGCCCGATGACCCACGCGATGACCGCGCCGATCGCCATGCTGATATTGATGCGGTTTCCGACGATCATGCCCGAGCCGATTCCCAGCAGACTGACGGCGAACCCGGCAAACGGGGCCCCTGCGGCCGGCAGCAGGGCCAGTCCGAACATCGCCGGCGCGACGACTTCGTGCACGATCGGCAAGAACTCCAGCTTCTTGTCCTTGACCGCTGCCACGACCGACGCGACGTCGAGGAGCTCGCCCGCGTACTTCGTCGTGAAGAACCAGCCGATGCCGGATACGAGCGTCGCGATGAACAGCGCACTCGCAGCCCGCTTCGCTTCCTCCCCGCGGGCGTCGAGGACGACGATCGTCTCGGCCGCCGCCACGCCATCGGCAAAGGTCAGCTTCTCGTCGACGATGTAGTGCTGCCGCAGGGGCACCGCGAGCAATACGCCGAGGATGCTCGCCGCCGTGAGCCAGAGGAACGACTCCATGACCGAGGGCGCGTAGTTGAAGCCCAGCGCCTTGTTCTGCGAGACGAGGTCGAACGCGGCGAGGCTCACGCACATGAACGCAGTCTGCGCAGCACTCGTGCCTGCCGTCTGGACGATGTTGTTCTCCCAGCGGTTGAAGTTCTTGAACAGGATGCCGAGGAACAGGTAGCCGAAGAACGCCGCAACGACGGACACGTTCGGGCCGAAGCCGAGCTTCAGCACCACGTACGGATACGAGGCTCCCATCAACGCGGCGACGACGACGCCAGCGACGATCGCTCGGATCGTGAACTCGCGGGTCCCAGGCGGCTTCTCGATCAGCCCCGGTATCGACTCGGAGGGGGCGTGTGACTCGTCCATCGGCGCGGACCATATATCGATTGTCCGAGCCCTTACAGGGCCTTCCGAAGCCTAGTCCGGACTCAGTCCAGACCAGGCTTCGGCGACGTGGGGCGTCCTAGTTCCGGCGGCGGCGGTCCTCTTCCTCGCGGCGGCGCTTCTCTTCCTCGTCGCGACGCTTGCGCTCGTCGTCTTCCCGGCGCCGGCGATCCTCGTCCTCGCGCTTGCGACGCTCGTCATCGCGCTTGCGCTCTTCGTCGGCGCGCTTGCGCTGCTCCTCGTCCTTCTTGCGACGGTCTTCGTCCTCGCGCTTACGCCGCTCGTCGTCTTCCTTGCGGCGTTTGTCCTCGTCGGCGCGCTTGCGCTCTTCATCGGCGCGCTTGCGATCCTCGTCGGCCCGGCGGCGCTTCTCGTCCTCGTCGCGGCGCTTGCGCTCCTCGTCGTCCTTCCGGCGCTGTTCGTCGAACTTCTTGCGCTGCTCCTCGTCGAGCTTCTTGCGCTGCTCGTCGTCGCGCTTGCGCTGCTCCTCGTACTTCTTGCGCTCTTCCTCGTCCTGTTTCCGGCGCTTCTCGTCGAGCTCGCGCTGCTTCTTGTCCTCCTCGGCGCGCTTCTTGTCGGCCTCGTCGCGGCGCTTGCGCTCCTCTTCCATCTTGCGCTCGTCCTCGGAGCGGCGCTTCGCGAGCTCTTCCTGCTGGCGCTTGAACTGCTCGTCGCGCCGCTTGTCCTCTTCGTCGCGCTTGCGCTTCTCGTCGTCGCGGTCGCGCTTCGCCTGCTCTTCCCACCGCCGGCGATCCTCCTCGAGCTTCCGGCGATCCTCCTCGTAGCGCTTGCGCTGCTGCTCGTCCTGCGCGCGGCGCTGATCCTCTTCGTTGCGACGCTGACGCTCCTCGAGCTCGCGACGCTGCTCGTCCTGGCGACGACGCTCGTCCTCCTCGTCGCGGCGCAGCTTCTCCTCGATCTCGCGCTCCTCTTCCCAGGCCCGCTGGCGCGCCTCGGTCTCGCGCCGGAGCTGACGCTCGCGTTTCTGGCGGTCCGCCCACTTCTTGCGCTGCTCGCGCACGCGCTTCTCGGCCGCCTTGCGCTGGTCCTTGTCGTAGCGACCGACCTCGCCCATCGCGACCTTCTCGCGCTTCGCGGTCACCCGGACGCGATCGAGCCACTCGTCGTCGGGGCCCGCGATCCAGATCTTCTTCTTGCGGCGGTAGTAGCGCTCGACCGGCTGGGTGCCGCGCACGTACGTGGGCATGTCGCGCGTGACGTAGTGACGCGACAGATCCGTCGCGAGGATCTGCTTCGCGGGGACGAAGCGCCAGGCCCCGTCGGGGACGTACGTATCGTCGGAGTAGCCCAGCGGCGCCCAGCCGACCCACTCGCTGCTCGTGCGCCACTGCACCCACGCCGGCCCCCAGGTCGTGTCGGGCCGCCAGATCCAGCGGTTCATCCAGAGCCAGCGGCCGTAGTGATCCGTGGCCCAGCCAAACGGATCGCCCGAGATCCACGCCCAGCCGACGTCGGTGTAGCGCCAGTGGCCATTCGAGAACGGCACGTAGTCCTCGACGGCCGGGACGAAGACCCAGCCGTACGTCTCGTCGTCGATCCACTCGCCGTGGCGCTCGAGCTGATCGTAGAAGACCTCGATCGCCGGGACCTCGGTGCCCGCCGGGTCGGTCTTCAGATCCGCGTAGACCGGTAGCGGCTCTCGCTCGTCGACCATCGATGGTGGCGGGCTTTGTCCGCCGCCTGGCGCATATGGATCATCGAGGGAGCCTCCACGTGGAGGCGGTTGCCCGGTGCTCCACTCCGCCTGCTGTCCTGGAGCGCCCGGAGGGCCATACCCCTGCTCGTTCGGCCCGCCGGGAGGCTGCTGTTGGTAGTAGCCGTAGGGCTGCTGGCTCGACGGAGGCACACATCCAACCACCAGCACGAGGAGGGCGAAGCAGAGCCTCATGGGCTGGCTTATAGCGTGGGAGGTCCGACGGATCCCCCGAGAAAACTGGGGCGAGCCTTGCGCGGGTGCACTTTTTCGCGCGACTCTTCGCGGCGCGCGCATTTACTCGGTGCTCGTAGACAAATTCTCTGGAGGGTTTCGTATGGCTGAAGGCAAGCGTCCTGGCGGTCTTACCGCGTTGGCAGTCCTGAACTTCGTCTTTGGTGGCCTCGGGGCGATCTTCTTGCTTGGAGTGTTCGCTCTTCTTGGTGCCGCCAAACAAGCGGGCGCAAATCTCTCGGAGGGTGCGGCCGAGACCGGAACCAGCATCGGCGGCATCTACTTGTCGCTACTGCTCGGCCTCGTCGCCGTCATCCTGCTGATCACGTCGGGCGTCGGCTACATCAAGCAGAAGCGATTCCTCGGGCGGACCCTCGGCAACGTTTACGCGGTCGTCTCGATCACGAACACGGTGGTCAGCACCACGCTCGCAAGCGCAAGCCCAACGATGAGGGTGAGGAGCAGAGAGATCAGCCCAGCGCCACCACGTATGCCGTGGCGAACCGAGTGACTGGCAATCAGCTTGAGATGCGGTCCGCGCAGCATGGTTGAGCCAAGCGTAACGCGACTAGTTGACGAGATCGTCCTTGAACGTCGTGTTCAAGAGGAAGAGCGTCACGAGCGGGTAGATGAGCCCAATGATCGTGCCGATCCCGACACCGGACTTCAGCGCGACGATGCCGCAGCCGCTCGAGGAGATCGAGAAGCGCGCGCAGGAGTATGGGGGTGAGCTCTCGGATGCGGACCGGGACATGCTGGCCAGCCAGGTCGACGCTGCGATGAGCAAGGCCATCGATTGGGTCATCGAGCCCTCCCCGGAGCAGCTCAATTACCTG
>LNFM01004373.1_pt1 | contig 26121 bp, 23 predicted proteins | sample 596031 | NCBI WGS metagenome assembly LNFM01 (sample SAMN04254537, study PRJNA301005) | activated carbon metagenome | isolation source: dual media filters at the Ann Arbor, Michigan drinking water treatment plant | place: USA: Ann Arbor | reverse complement strand
GCTCCCATCGTCGCCGAAGTCCGCCAATTGAAGTGCCGCTCTCTTCGTCAGCGGCCCGACCTTTTCGGGATCGATCAAGGACACTACCGCACCATCGGATCCGCCGCGGCAAAGGCCCGCTGGGCCGGTCATCTCCTGGTGGTCGATGGTTTTCCCGCGGTCGTCACCGCCCTCACCATCATGCCCAACGTCGACATGACCCTCATGAAGGACGGTCAACCCCATCTGCTCGTGAGCATCAGACTGATCGACGAAGCCTATCTCAAGGAGCAGGGGCGCATGCTTCTGCTCGACGATCTGACGTTTTCAGCCAAGCCCGTGACGGCCTCCGGCTATGCTTCCATGCCGCTTGAAACCGACGACGGTCAGATTGCCGGCGTCGTGAACTGGAAGACCGAACAGCCGGGCCGCACTCTGACATCGGTGATATTGCCCCTCGTGGCGATCGGCTTCCTGTTAGCGGCGACCCAGGCCCACGCCATGCTGCAGCGGCTGCGCTCCACGTCCACACATTTGGCCCAAGCCGAAAAGCAATCGCGCTACGCCGCCAAACACGACGCCCTCTCCGGCCTACCCAACCGCGTCCACTTCGCCGAGAACCTCGAATGCGTGCTCTCCCGCATCGATCCCACCGGCAAGGGGCAAACCGCCATCGTGGCCTACATGGACGTAGACCGCTTCAAGGACGTCAACGACACCCTCGGCCACTCCGCTGGCGACAGCCTCATCCAACAGGTCGCTGAGCGGCTCCGGTCTCACGTTCGCTCCGGAGATTTCATTGCGCGCTACGGCGGCGACGAGTTTGCCATCCTCTGGCTCTCAGCCGATCCCGACGCTCCCAAAATACTAGCATCCCGCATTGCTCGCGCGCTGCTCGCGCCCATCGAAATCGAAGGGCAACCAGTCACGGTCACGGCCTCCGTCGGTATCGCCATTGCCCCCGATCACGGCCGCACCGTCGATGAAGTGATGCGTCACGCCGACATCGCCCTCTACGAAGCCAAGAACGCCGGCCGCAACCGCACCATCGTCTTCAGCGCCAACATGGCCGAGCAGGTCGAACAGCGCCGTGCCATCGAAATGGACTTGCAAGCCGCCATCGCCAACGACGCCATCGAAGTCGCCTATCAACCCATCGTCAGTTGCGACACCACCGCCATCGTCGGTGTCGAAGCCCTCGCCCGCTGGAACGATTCCAAACGCGGCTTCATCTCCCCCGCAATCTTCATTCCCATCGCCGAACAGGCCGGCCTCATGCCCGCGCTCGGCGAACGCGTGCTTGCCCGTGCCATGCGCGATTGGCACGCCTGGCCGCACTTGGAGGTCTCCGTCAACCTCTCGCCATTGCAGTTTCGCCAGTCCGATATCGTCGCCATCCTGGAGCGAATGACGGCGGAGTACAAAATCGATCCCAAACGCTTCGTTCTGGAAATCACCGAAGGCGTCCTCATGGATGCCGGCGACCGCACGCACAATGCTCTCGATGGCATCCGCAATCTCGGCTTCCGCATGGCGCTCGACGATTTCGGCACCGGCTATTCCAGCCTTGCCTACCTGTGCAATTTCCACTTCGACAAAATCAAGATCGACCGCTCCTTTGTCAGCGGCCTGTCGCGCTCGGCAAACTTCCGCACCATCGTACAATCCGTGATCTCGCTCGGCAGCGGATTAGGCATGCAGATTGTTGCCGAAGGCGTCGAGGTCGAAACCGAAGCACAGTCCATGACCGCTTTCGGCTGCTCTGAAATGCAGGGCTATTACTTTGCCAAGCCCATGCCGCGCGCAGCTCTCGAAACCTTCATCGCGTCCTACACGCCCGTCCCACGCCATGGACTGGAACAGGCACACATCGCCGCCGCCGAATAGCCGCGGCCGACGCCGCGGGGGCGGCAAACAAAAAGGGGAAGTCCGCATGAGCCACGCACTCAAAACCTTGCCCGGCACCGACGAAGCCCCATGGCAGGAGTTCGACCCCGAAGCGTATTTCCAGCACTACTACGGCGAGCCTCACCCCGACGACGACACCTTGACCTATCTCGCCGCCCGCGCACTCCGCGCCGCGCAAACAAACCCTGGCCGCGACCTCGACATCATCGATGTGGGCACCGGACCAAGCCTCATTCCGCTACTCGCAGCCCTCCCGGTCGCCACCCGGCTCACCGCCTGGGAATATGCAGCGCCCAATCTCCGCTGGCTTCATAACGAGATCACATCGCCGCCGCTGAGACCCCAGTGGCAGCACTTCTGGCGTCAGGTGAAAGCGGCCCACAGCAGCGACAGCGATGGCATGAGCCCGCTGCTTCCCCACGATCCCCTGCCTCTCCTCACCCAGCGCGTACGCATCGTGCGCGGCTCCATTTTCGACCTCCCCCGCCATGCTTACGACGCGGCCACGATGTTTTTCTGCGCCGAGTCGATCACCTCTTGTCCGGCCGAGTTCGAAAGTGCGCTCGGCGCATTCCTCGCCACCGTGCGGCCCGGCGGGATCATCGCCGCAGCCTTCCTCGCCGGCTCGTCCGGATACGCCGTCTCCGGACGCCGCTACCCGGCCGTCAAACTCGATGCCAAACAAATCCAAAACGCGCTCAAGTCGCGCCTCGCCACCATCGCCATCACGCCCATCGGCATCAGCCCAAAGGAAGTCCGCAGCGGTTACACAGGGGCTATTTTCGTTTCCGGCAAAACCCGCGCGTGAAAGTCAGAGGCCGCGCAAAGCCCAGTTCTGCCCGCCCGCCGCCATGATGCTGAGGGATAATTCTTGCGAATCACCCGCAGCACGCTGCGCCTCGGCGACCGAATCAGTCATGCGTTGATCGTCCCTTACCTCGGGCACCGCGTTCGATCAGGACCACGCATGCGTCTCAGTGAACACCAAATCCTTGCCGCGCTCTGTCTTGCTGCCGCGGCAGCGAGCGGCACGGCCGTGACCCTGCTCCGCCCGGCTGAGGTAACGGCCGCGGCTCAACAGCCCGCCGCAATCATCCGGTCGATCCCGGTACAAACATCGTCGATCACGCCCCCACGATTGAAATCCAGCCTGGGTTACGGCGACATCTTCGATCTCGGTAGCCAACCCGCGCCCGCCGATCGTTTCGGCTTTGTGCCCCTGCACGCCACCCACGAGTTGGTCGCGGCTCTCGCCGAAGATCATACAGCCGCCGAAAACCCAGAAACTTGGGCATCTGAAACCACTGTCGCCGTCGCCCCGCCGAGCCTCGTCCGCCTGCCCAGCGAGGCCGCCCCGAGGTTACCGTGGCAAAACGTGCCGGGCCTCCCCCAAAAGCCCGCTTCGCTTACCGAGCGCCTGCGCCAAATCGGGCCCACTGCCCAGGAGCGCCTGCATGCCAAGTTCGTCGCCGCCAAGGCGCCCTGGCGCCCCGCCGAATTGGCTCTCGTCGCCATCAAGGATGAAAAGGTCCTCGAACTGCACGCACGCCCCGCCGGCGGCTCCTGGACCTTCATTCACCGCTATCCGGTTTTAGCCGCCAGCGGCATCACTGGCCCCAAACTCCGCCGCGGCGACAAACAGGTCCCGGAAGGCATCTACGGGATTTCGTTCCTCAACCCCAATAGCCGCTTTCACGTCGCCCTGCGCGTCAACTATCCCAATGCCTTCGACCGCCGCATGGGCGAACGCGATGGCCGCAAGGATTTGGGCGGCGACATCATGATCCACGGCAAGGCCGCATCAACCGGCTGCCTCGCCATTGGCGATGCGGCCGCCGAAGAACTTTTCGTCCTCGCCGCCGAAACGGGGCTGAAAAACATCAAACTCGTCATCGCACCGACCGACTTGCGCAAGAACGCTTTGCCGGCACCCGACCCCACCCAACCTCACTGGGTGCCGCAGCTTTATACGGAACTGGCCAGCGCCATGACGCCATACAAGGCCCCCGCCAGTGGCGGCCTACTGTCATTGTTTGCCAACTAAATCTTGAATAGTGCTCAGCGTTGCCCATACGCCAAGATCGCCACAGGCTTTACGCGGGTCTTCTCACTGCGGCTCTTTTGTGCACGACATGCGCGATCCGCATGCTAAAAAAGCGTCACACTTCCTGCTTCACGGGCGATCCGATGACATCCAGAACCGAACTCGCTGCCGGCGCAAGGCCATTGCACGGCATGTCCATTCTCATTGCCGAAGACGATTGGCTGCTGGCCGATACCCTGGCTGTACTTCTCGAAGAACGCGGTGCCCAGATCATTGGGCCCACGCCGTCGACCGGCACCGCCATCTCGCTCGCGGCCAAATCGAAAATCGATTTCGCCCTCGTCGATATGAACTTGCAAGACTCCTTCTCCGATCCGTTGGTGGATACGTTGCAGGCTCACGGCGTACCATTCGCCATTCTTACGGCCTACCGCGCCCTCCCAACCAACTGCGGGGAGCACGCGGTTGCATTGCTGCATAAGCCGATCGATCAAGCCCAACTGTTCGATTTGCTGCAAAGATTTGCGCCCGGCGCGACGGCACGCTGAAGTTTCGATAAAAGGGGTTTGCTAGTGAACTTTTATCCCACCGAAAAAACCATCGTCTTCATCGACGGACCCGACCTGCACGGCATAGCCCGCTCAACCGGTTTCGATATCGACTTCAAGAAATTGAAGAGCTTTTTCCAGGACCGCACACACCTCGTGCGCGCGTTCTATTACACAACCGTCGTTGTTCAGGACCAGCACGCCACCATTAAGCCGCTGGTCGATTGGTTGGAATACAACGGCTTCACCCTCGTCACCAAACCGGCCAAAGTCCGCATTGCCCCCGATGGGCGCCAACACATGAACACGAACATGCGCGTTGAACTGGCCGTTGATGCCTTGGAGTTTTCACAAACGGCCGACCATGTCGTTCTGTTCTCCAGCGATAGCGCCTATTGCCACCTTGTCGCCACTCTCCAACGCCGCGGCAAACGCGTGAGCATTGTTTCCACACTCGCCAACAACGGCGCAGCCGTCGCCGACGACCTGCGCCGTCAGGCCGATCAATTCATCGACCTCGTCGACATCGCGCCCAGCATCCGCCGCAAGATCAAAGACCGCGCCGAACCCACCAGCGCGCGCACGCCAGCCCCCGCTCACACCGCCGATCTCGATCTCGATGACGGGAACTGATCCGGCAGCGACAACACCGTCCGCAAATCCGCAAGCCGCGGCACATCGAAACCTGCTCGATCTTCTGTCGCCACTCTTCGCGATCCGCCGGCTGCACCTTGTGCAGCGCATCGCCATCGCGCTTCTCCTCGTCTTTCTGGCTGCATGGGCACGCATAGCCTTCTTTTCTGACTTGAGCGGCCGATCCACATACGTCCCCTTCCACGTCGCCGTCGTTTTGGCGGCAGTTTTAATTGGCCCCGCCGGCTGCGCCGCTGCCACAATCGCCGCTCTTGTCACCACTCACAGCATCTTCTTTCCAATCCGCGACATCCATGACGCCACGATCGCCGCCACGTTCGCCGCCACGGCAACCTTACTCTCTGCTCTCATCGAACTCTTGATCACGACACAGCGGCGCATTCTCGTCGCCCAACAGAGACAAGAGCGCGACGCTCACCTGAGGCTATTCATCGATCAGGCTCCCGTCGCCATCGCCATGTTCGACCGCGAAATGCGCTATCTCGCCGCCAGCCGCCGCTGGCACCAATATTATGGCCTCGGCGACATCGACCTCATTGGCCGCTGCCACTACGACGTCTTTCCAAATCTTCCGCCTGAATTCCGCAGTTTCCACGATCAGGGCTTCGCCGGGCTATCATTACACTCGCAAACCGACGCCGAAATCCGCCTCCCCAATGGCCAGACCCGCTGGGACCGTTGGGAAATTCACCCCTGGCGCCACAGCGACGGTCAAATCGGCGGCATTACGATTTTTACCGAAGATGTCGCCGCCGAGCGCAGCCTGCGCGAGAACAAGGACCATCTCAAACGCGCCCAAGCCGTCGCCCGCGTCGCAAGCTGGCGCATGGATTTCGCCGCTAACGAATTGAAGGGAACGTCACAAACCTTCGACCTTCTGGGTCAAACGCCCGATGCGCGCCTCGATTACGCCAGCTTGCTCGCGATGGTCCACGAAGACGACCGCGCGTTCGTCGGCGAAGCCCGCCAAAGCGTCGCGCGAGGACAGGCCTACGATGTCGAATACCGCTTCACCGTCGATGGCGGCGAACGCTGGATGCACGAGCGCTCGGAGCCGGAAATCGATGCGACTGGAAAAATCATCGGCGCCTTCGGCGTAATCCAGGACGTCACCGAGCGCAAAGCCATTGAGAAAAGCCTCGCCGCCAGCGAAGAACGCTTACGCCTCGCGCTCGAAGCCGCCGGCATGGCAGTCTGGGACCTCGATCTGCGCACAGGGGACGATGTCTGGAACGATCAGTCCTATCGCATGATCGGCTATGAGCCCGGCGAAATCGCCCCAGGGTTCGAGACCTGGTCGCGCCACATGCATCCCGATGATCGCGACAGGGTCACCCGCAACTTCCTCCAGTCCCTACAGGCTGAAAGCGAGGTCGCCAACGAAAACCGCATGATCGACCGGCACGGCAACATTCGCTGGGTCTCCGCCCGCGGCCGTACCGCAGTCGACGCACAAGGCCGTCCCATGCGCTCCTATGGTGTCATCACCGACATCACCGAACTCAAGCAGGCCGAGGAGCGCGACCGGCTTCTATCGTCCGAACTCCACCACCGCGCCAAGAATCTCTTAGCCGTCGTCCAGGCCGTCGCCCTCCAGACCGCGCGTTATTGTAATCCGGAGCAATTCATCGGCGTGTTTGACCAGCGCCTCAAAAGCCTAGCCGCCAGCCACGATCTCCTCGTCAGTTCAAAGTGGCACAGCGTCGATTTCAGCGCCCTCGTCCACACTCAGTTAGCTCATTTCTCCGATCTCTTCGGGACGCGCATCACGCTCGTCGCCGAAAAAGCCGAACTGACCGCCGACGCCGCACAGGCCATCGGATTAGCCCTCCACGAACTCGTCACCAACGCTGCAAAGTACGGTGCGCTGTCCTCTACTGAAGGCGCAATCACCATTACGCTGACGATCAACGAAACCGGAAGTGGCCCCCGCGTCCATCTCCGCTGGCAGGAACACCGCGGACCCACCGTCAGCCAGCCGGTACGCCGCGGCTTCGGTCATTCCGTCCTCATGAATATGGCCCCCTACAGCCTGGGCGCCACCGTCGATATGCGCTACCAGCCGGATGGCCTGATTTGGGAACTCGACGCCCCCGCAAATCTGGTTCTCAAGCCCGCGGCCTGACCGGCTGTTACGACTCAGCCGCCGCCGGCTTGTCCGCATCGCGCAGCACGACATAGATCGCCGGGATCACCAGCACGGTGAGCAGCGTCGACGACATCAGGCCGAACAACAGCGAAATCGCGAGCCCCTGAAAAATCGGATCGAACAAGATCACCGCCGCGCCGATCATAGCCGCAAGTGCCGTCAGAAGGATTGGCTTGAACCGCACCGCACCCGCCTCCAGCAGGATCTCACGCAACGGCCGCTCCCGGTCCGGCGCGTGCCGGATAAAATCGATCAGTAGGATCGAGTTGCGCACGATAATGCCGGCCAGCGCAATAAACCCGATCATCGATGTCGCGCTGAACGGCGCCCCAAAGATCCAATGCCCGATCATGATGCCGATCAACGTCAACGGTACCGGCGTCAGCACGACAAGTGGCAGCTTCAGCGATCCGAACTGCGCCACAACAAGAATGTAGATGCCCAAGAGCGCCACAGCGAACGCCGCCCCCATGTCCCGGAAGGTCACATACGTCACCTCCCACTCGCCATCCCACAGAAGCGACGGCTTCGACGTATCCAGCGGCTGCCCATGAAACCGGATCTCAGGCGTGCCAAGCGCACCCCAGTTGTGCGCGGCGATCTTCTCGTTCACCGCCAGCATCCCGTAGATCGGCGCTTCGAACGCACCCGCCAATTCCGCCATCACCATCTCGGCCGGCTGCCCATTGTGCCGGAAGATCGGATACGACGCCTTCCCCTCCTCGATCCGCACCACATCGCCCAACTGCACGATCGAGCGCTCGCCCGGCAGTGCATTCGCCGGCACCGGCGTCGACAGCGCCCGCTCCGTCAAAGCCAGCCCACTCTTGGGCAACTGCACGGCAATCTCCACCGGATGCCGCCCACCGCCCCGATGCGAATAGCCGACCGGAACACCGCCGAGATACGCCTGCACGGTGTCGTACACATCCCGCTCGTCGACCTTGTAAAATTCGAGCTGATCCTGCGCGATCACGATCCGCTGGCGCACGCCCTGCACCCCGAAGCTGTCATCGTCATCGACGATGTAGGGCACCGACCGGAAGATCTCGCGCAATTGCGACGCCACAGCGCGCCGCGTCTCCGCATCCGGACCATAGACCTCCGCCAACAGCGTCGCGAGCACTGGCGGCCCCGGCGGCACTTCCACAATCTTCACCGCCGACTTATCCGGCAACGCGAGTGACTTCAGCCGCTCGCGCACATCGATCGCAATCGCATGGCTCGTCCGCTGCCGATCGTGCTTCGGTGTCAGATTAAGTTGCAACTCGCCCTGCTGCGGCTCGCTGCGCAAATACGCATGCCGCACGAGACCATTGAAGTTGAACGGCGCGGCCGTCCCCACATACCCCTGGATCGACGCTAGTTCGTCCAAATCAGCCAACCGCTGCGCCGCATCGCTTAAGACGCGGTCGGTCTCTTCCAGTGTCGCCCCGCGCGGCAAGTCCACGACAACCTGCAACTCGGATTTGTTGTCGAATGGCAGCAGCTTCACCGTCACCAGCTTTGCCGCAACGAGCCCCATCGACAACAGCGTCGCCAGACCCACGAGCACGAGAAACAGCCACGCCCGCCGCCGTGTCGCAAGGATCGGCCGCGCCACCCAGTCATAGAGCGCACTGAGCATCGATGGCGCTTCGCCGTGTCCCGCACCAGCCCCATGCCCCGCGCCGCCAAACCGCAGCATCAGCCAAGGCGTCACGGTCACCGCCACGAAGAACGACAGGATCATTGCGGAAGACGCATTCGCCGGAATGGGGCTCATGTACGGGCCCATCAGACCGGAGACGAACAGCATCGGCAGCAGCGCCGCCACAACCGTCAGCGTCGCCACGATCGTCGGATTGCCGACCTCCGCCACCGCCTCGATCGCTGCATCCACCCGGCTCCGCCCATCCTTCATTGCCCAATGCCGCGCGATGTTCTCGATGACCACGATCGCATCGTCGACCAGAATACCGATCGAAAAGATGAGCGCGAACAAGCTCACGCGGTTGATCGTGTAGCCCATCATCCAGGATGCAAAGAGTGTCAGAAGGATCGTCACGGGTATGACGACGGCCACGACGCCCGCCTCGCGCCATCCAATTGCAAAACCGACGAGCAGTACGATCGAAATGGTTGCAAGCCCCAGATGATAGAGCAGCTCGTCCGCCTTCTCGTTGGCCGTCTCTCCGTAGTCGCGCGTGACGATCACCTCGATGTCATCGGGGATGAGGCGACCCTTCAGATCCTCAAGTCGTTCCTTAACCCGCTCGGATATGACAACCGCATTGGCCCCCGCGCGCTTCGCCAGCGCCACCGTCACGGCTGGAACCCGCGTCAGCGTCCCATCGTCAGCCTTGCGGAAGTGCCACGCCCGGCGCTCAAGAGGCTTGGCACCCACCACCACGTTGGCAACATCGCGCACATAGACAGGCCGTCCGTCGCGCGTGCCCATCACCAGCAAACCGATATCGGGCACCCCCGACAGCGTCTGCCCCGCCGACACCGACACGGTGCGGCCCTGGTCGCGAATATGACCCGCCAGAAACGAGCGGTTCGCCTGCTGCACTTTGTTGACCAACTGCTGCAGCGTCACGCCAAAAAGCGAAAGCTTCTCCGGATCGGGTTCCACCCGGATCTGATCCGGCCGCCCGCCGGCAATAAAACTAAGGCCAACATCATCGAGCTTGGCGAGTTCGATCTGCAGGTTTTCCGCCATGTGATAGAGCGCATTATCCTGCCAACGCCCCGCCGCTTCCGGCTTCGGCGCCAAGGTCAGCGTCAGGATGGCGACGTCGTCGATGCCACGCCCGACGATCAACGGCTCTGGGATCCCGATCGGAATACGGTCGAGATTGCCCCTAATCTTCTCATGCACGCGGACAATCGCCTCGTCCGCCGTCGTGCCGACCAGAAACCGTGCCGTCACCACCGCGCGGTCATCCGTCGTGTTCGAGTAGACGTGCTCGACTCCGTTGATCGCTTTGACGATCGTCTCCAGCGGCTCAGATACCAGCCGCACCGCATCTTCCGCCTTGAGCCCGTCCGCGCGCACCATGATGTCGACCATCGGCACGGAAATCTGCGGCTCCTCTTCGCGCGGCAGCGCAAACAAAGCCAAAAGCCCGAGCGCCAGCGCCGCCAGAAGAAACAGCGGCGTCAGCGTGGAATTGATGAAGGCTTTGGTCAGCCGGCCCGAAAGCCCCAGGCTAACCGTTGTATCGGGGCGCTCAGTCATCATGGCTGCACGATGCGGTCACCGGCCTTCACGCCGGACAGGATTTCAACAACCGTGTTGGCAGCCCCGGGCACCGTTTGCCCCAACTGCACCACCACATCGATCGGCCGGCCGTCCTCGCCCAGCATGCGCACATAATCGAGCCCGAAGCGCTTGAAGGTCAGCCCCGCCGGCAGCGCGATCGCAGACCGCTTGCCCGCCGAGATCCAAACGAGCGTCCGCTCGCCGACGTAGTAGTCCCCGAGCCCGGCGACATCCGCGTCTGCGATCACCCGGCCCGACTGGATCTCTGGATAAACGAGTGCAATCCGCCCCTCGGCACCCGGCCCACCGCTAGCCGGCAAACCGCGCGGGCCCACCTGCAGCGCATCGCCAGCGCGCATATGCCGGGCGTGGCGCTCGGGCACCTCAAGCCGCAGTAAATAGGCATTCGCCGCGATGGTGGCGATGCTCTCACCCGCCATCACCACGCTGCCTTCCGTCACCGGCACTCGGAGAATGCGCCCATCCGCAGGCGCCAGCACTTCGCCCTCTTCCGCCTCCTTCAAAATCACGTCCCGCTCCGAGCGCGCGGATTTGAGATCGTTGGTCGCGACATCGAACGCGGTTGTCGCTTGATCAAGCCGTGCTTGGGGTGCCACGCCGCGCCGCAACAGTTCCGCCGTCCGGTCGAGTTCCGCCTTGGCGGTGGCGACCCGCGATTGGATCGCCACGATCTGCGCGTCCGATGCCTTGAGCCTCAGCGCGATCTTGGGATCGACCACCGTGCCGAGCACCTTTCCGGCTGTCACAAGATCACCCTCGTTGACAGCCAGCGTGGCAACCGTTCCGGGAGTGCGCACGCGCGCCTCGACGACTTTCTTGCTTCGTACCGTCGCCAACACGGATTTGAGATCGTCGATCTCGCGCAATTCGGCCACGAGCGCCACCTGGGCCGCTCCCTCAGGCGCGGCTGCGGTCTCGGCCCCGCGCGCGCCCGGCGCCGCATGCAGCGCCACGATCGAAACACAGATCAAAGCGGCCAACTTGAAGTTTGCCACGACGTGAGCCTCCAGTGCAGAACAGTAGCAGAATAAACCGCACTGCCCGTTACGCCCCTACAGACCCAGGGTCAGTGACGAAAGTCCCAGTCCCACCACACCCTCCCCGAGCTTACGTTTCGGCGTCTTCGCTTCGACGGCGATCGCGCCATTTCTGTTTGGTTTCGGGTTTACGAGTCGCTCTGTCCGGTTTCCGTGGGCTAGCCTCTTCCCTGGCGTCAACGTCCAGCCGTATCCAGCTTTCAACGGAACGCATGCCGGGAGTATCGATGATGCATCCTCCACCTGCGCGCTGGAAGAGTTGCCGATGCGTCGTCGTGTGCCGGCCGCGACTATCGTGCAAGCGGACCGGCTGGGTGGCCTGCGCATCGTGACCCAGCAGCATGTTGGTCAAAGTTGATTTTCCAACTCCCGACGAACCGATCAGCCCAACGGTCTGGTTCTTACTGAAGTAATGTTCAAATGCGTCGAGGCCTTCCCGCGAGCGTGCACTGATGACGTGCACCGGGACGCCGTTTGCAAGTGCCGCTATCTGTCCGGTGAATATCCCCACATCATCGGCCAGATCCGCTTTGTTCAAGATGACGACGGGAGCGGCCCCGCTATCGCCCACGAGCGCGAGCAAACGTTCCAGACGCGCCGGATTGAAATCACCGTCGGGGGCAGTGACGATGAAAACGAAATCAATATTCGCCGCTAACACTTGCGGCCGGTCTTCTCCCGATGCTTTGCGAATGAGGGCGCTCGTGCGCGGCAGGAGGGCTTCTATCCGGGCTGGCCCGTCTGCCAACGCGGGGCGCAAGGCAACGAAGTCTCCCACTGCGGGAAGATCGGACCGCAGGGTGGCCTCGTTGCGCAGACGTCCTGAAAGTTCGGCTGAAACCTCCCCGGCGGTCGTGACAACTTGAAAATGGCTACGGTGCTCACTGACGACACGCCCCGGCACGAAGCCGTCCGCGGCATATTCAGCAAAAGCGTCGCCGCGCAGGGGACTCCAGCCAAAGTGCTCAAGATTCATCAAGAATTACGCCTCCGGCAGCTTGATCTGCGACCAATCTCTTAGCACCCATGGCCCATAAGTGCTAAGGTGATTGGCTAAGCTTCAGCGCCTTCAGCGACTCTGGTGGTCGTAACGCACACGTCGTGCCACGCGCCCAAAACAACCCGCCGCTATTTCTCGTGCCCGCAATCATGCGCGGCATATGTGCCAATGAAAGTTCGTTTCATGTTCCCAGTTCGAAAGCCGACAATGCCCGCCCCGCTGCCGGAGCCGGTCATCCCGCTCGAACAGAGAAAGTCGATCGAAACGCTGATGGCGCATGACTGCCGCTGGCCCATCGGCGATCCGCAAAACGCGGACTTCCATTTTTGCGGCAAGCAAAAGGTCGACGGTCATCCCTACTGCGACTTCCACGTTCGCCGCGCCAACCAACCGACGAGGCCACGCACCGTGTCCTATCCGCTTTTAGCAGGCTAAGGCGGCGCGGGTTACACGGAGGTCTGTGGGCCAGCAGTCTGTCAGGGAATGTGCGAAATGACACAAGCAAATGCGGTATCGAGTGAACTCGACCGGTTGATCACGCTCGGCCACCAGGATGCGAATTTGGTGACAGCGCTCCAACGTAAGTTTCCAAATCTGACTGAGGCCGAACTGGATGCGGGCTTTGCAAAGGTGATTTTAGATCGCGGTTTGAAAATCAATCCTGAGCCGCTTGTTTAGGAATTTTCGCTTGCCAGAGCATGAAAGCAGACGCGCGCAAATCGAAAGTCGGACGTTATGAAACTACAGGTCGGCTACGAGCTCCACTACGAGTTTCCCCAGCCAACCCCCATGATCCTGATGCTGAATGTGCACCATTCGCGGGTCTCGGATTTGCTTACACCGGATCACGCGATCCTGACGCCATCCGTTCCCATCGACGGCTATCGAGACGGCTTTGGCAACTGGTGCAGCCGTCTCGTCGCCCCCGCCGGCGAGATGACGATTACCGCCAATTCCATAATCAATGACAGCGGTCTACCCGATCGGCAAATGCCGGATGCGGCGCAGGTTGCCGTTGAAAAACTGCCCGAGGAAACGCTCGTGTTTCTTCTCGCGAGCCGGTTCTGCGACAGCGACCGCATGCTCGATCTGGCTTGGAAGCATTTCGGCGGCGCGGCAACTGGATGGGCCCGGGTGCAGGCGATCTGCGACTTTGTCCATCACCACATCGCGTTCGGCTACGAACATGCGCGTGTGACGCGATCAGCGTCGCAAGCTTATGAGGAGCGCAAGGGCGTCTGCAGGGACTACGCCCATTTGGCAATCGCATTCTGCCGCGCCCTAAACATCCCCGCCCGCTATTGTACCGGTTACTTGGGCGACGTCGGCACAGCACCGCCCTATCCCCCCGGCGACTTCGCGGCCTGGATCGAGGTCTATCTCGGCGACCAGTGGCATACGTTTGATCCCAGAAACAACACACCGCGCATCGGGCGCGTTTTGATTGCGCGCGGCCGCGACGCAGCCGATGTCGCGATTACGACCACATTTGGCCCGAACACTCTTTTATCATTCCGCGTTTGGACGGACGAAGTGATCGCCGCCTAGCGCCACCGTTGCGTAGCCTTGCTGATGCTTAGCGCTCGCTCAGGACCGGGCGCCGTCACACTTTGCACAGCGGCAGAACCCTGCCAGATGGAGCTCGAAATATTCGTCTCCATAATCGTAGGAAAGCTCTTCGCCTGGCTGGATTGTACGGATGGCGAAGACGTGAAGACGACGGCGATGGAGCCTCACCTCGCAGTTGGGAGCGCACGAGTGGTTGATGAAGCGAGCGATGTTCTCCGGAACATTTCCGTCGATCATCGTCGTATCGCTCGTCCAGAACAGGTACTTCCCTCGATTGTCCCGCATCTGTTTGGCTGTGGCGGGGCGACCGACGTATTCGATGACAAACGAACCCTTGGGTATGCGCTCTTTTGTGAAAAGGCCCCTGCCGCTGTGTGATCGAAGGACCGTGAGCTGAAAAGGTGCACGCATGGATCATCGCTCATCGAGGAAGGATGCAGTTTGATGAACGACTGTCCCACCGCCGCTGACTGGTCAGTTAGAGCCCCGCTCTCACGAAGAGACATCAGAGTAAGCAACTGGCGCCGACCCATGCAACCAAATCGCTGCCAGCGCAAACCTCGTCCGCCACCCATTATTTGGTAGAGTTCAAAGATGGCGCGCCCGGCTGGATTCGAACCAGCGGCCGCTCGCTTAGAAGGCGAGTGCTCTATCCAGCTGAGCTACGGGCGCGTCTCAGTTTGGCTACACGGTCCGGACGCGAGCGTCAAAGCCCGGGCGGCAGCGCCCCGTCCGTTAATGGGTCCAATTATACGACCGGCCAAACTTGAAGTTGTCGGCATAGGCCTTGCGCAGCGGCTTACGCGGCGTCGGCTCGATCACGGTGTAAGCGAGGCCATTGCGCGTCGCGTACTGGATGGCCTCCTCCTTGGTCGCGAAGGAGAGCTTGACCTGCTGACGCGTATCCGTCGACGACGTCCAGCCCATGAGCGGATCGATCTGGCGCGGCGCGTTGGGCTCATGCTCGAGGATCCACTCCCGCGTGCGGCCTTCGCCCGATTGCATCGCGGTCTTGGCAGGCATGTAGATGCGGACGGCCATGGTTCGCCCCGTTCGTTGACGTCTAAGAAAAAGTGGTCGGGGCGACAGGATTTGAACCCACGACCCTCTGCTCCCAAAGCAGATGCTCTACCAGGCTGAGCTACGCCCCGATCGCCCACTGTCTGCCGCTTCGGCTCGCCCGGGTCAAGCACTGCCGCACCGCACCGCCCGGATAGACACTTAACGCGCCGCTGCCGTTCCAAAATGCGGGTGCTGAACCTTGTCGCCGGGCTTTAAACCCAGCCTGCGCGCAGCCCCGCCGGCGATTTCCAATACCGCCGTCACCGGCCCCTGCGACGCCACGATCTCTTCCGAGTGCGGTTCGGTCATTTCAGCAATGCGATGCACGGTCCCGTCGGCGCGAATGAACACCATATCCAACGGAATGTATGTGTTGCGCATCCACATCGTGATTTCACGCGGCGCTGAATAGGGAAACAGCATGCCCGTCCGCTCAGGCAATTCGGTGCGGTACATCAGACCCATTGCCTGCCGGGCCGGCGTATCGGCAATCTCCACGTCAAACGCGACGACCCCGCCGGCCGAGACGATCTCCAGCTTTTCCGTCCGCCGTGCGGCCGGTTCTGCATCGCTCGATTCCGCCGTCCCAATGGCGGCACCATACGCCCCGCCCCAAAAAGTAAGGGCCGCCCCTAGGGCAGCCCTCACCGAATGTCGTTTCTTAGTCATGCCTCATCCCATCAATGCGGGGACGGCGGCACGCCCTGTGTCGGTCCGTCCGGCCGCAACTCGGCCGCCATCACGCCCTTGGAACCATAGCCCCAGCGGACCATGAGTGTCTGCCCGGGACGCAGTTCGGTGAAACCGAACCGTCTTAGCGTCTCCATGTGGCAGAAAATGTCCGGCGTACCGTCCCCGCGCGTCAGGAAGCCGAAGCCCCGCACCCGGTTGAACCACTTGACGGAAGCCCGCTCCCAGTCGCTCTCAGCCACAACCTGAACGTGCGTCCGCTGTGGAAGCAACGACGGATGGATAGCCGTGCTTTCATCCATCGACAGGATGTGGAAGGCTTGCATACCCTTCGGGCGCTTGAGCACCTGGCAATGGACCCGGGCGCCTTCATAGGCCGTCTGGTACCCGCCGGCCCTGAGGCAAGTCACGTGGAGAAGGACATCCTGGTGCCCATCATCCGGCACAATAAAACCGTAGCCCTTGGACACGTCGAACCACTTAATGGTCCCCGCGATCTCGAGAACCTCGACGCCGTCCTCGGGCCCCGCGCCCTCCCCGGTCGTCGTCCCGTCGACACCTGTCGACGAGGGTCCCTTGTAGTCCCCCATGTGCGTTACCCCGCTTACTTGTGCTCAAAATACTGCAGCGCCCCTCTCGACGCCCCGGACTATGAAAACGATCGCTGCCCTCTACAGCGCGACCGCTCCAAATCCGGCACCGTCAATTAACCACCCTCAGCCTGCGCCGCTACCCCCATTTTTTTGCCGCCGGCGGAAATGTGCTGTTTTTCACAGCAACACACAAACCACAACACTATGAAAAAATGGCCTTTTTTAAAATCCGTCCCAGATCGCGACTTTCCTGGGCATAGTCTTCTGAACGACGCACGCCGCAAAAATGGACGCTGATCAATCCACATTTTTCCATCGAATCGGCGGTCTGTGATTCGCCTGATAGGAGCACCATTTGCACCTTCGGCTTCGCATCCTCCGCAGAGACTTTGCATCGATCCTGTCCAAAGGTTATGCACAGCAGCCGGGCCACAATCTGCCAAACCGGTAATTGACGGGTGGCAATTCCGCAACACATCCAACCCACACCGGGCGAAGGAACCTCCATGCGCTTCCTGCACACTATGGTTCGCATCAGCGACGTGGCGACGAGTTTACGCTTCTATTGCGATCTGCTCGGTCTCCAAGAAGTCCGCCGCATCGACAACCCCATCGGCGGCTTCACGCTCATCTTCTTAGCCGCCCCCGCCGACCAGCCCCGCGCCGGCACCGAAATGGCCCCGTTGATTGAACTGACCCACAACTGGGATCCCGAAGTGTACGGATCGGCCCGCAACTTCGGCCACCTCGCCTTCGAGGTCGACGACATCTACGCCACCTGCCAGAGGTTGCAGACGGGAGGAGTCACCATTGTCCGGCCGCCCCGCGACGGCCGCATGGCCTTCGTCCGCTCCCCGGACCTTGTCTCCGTCGAGTTGCTGCAGAAAGGCGCCGCCTTGCCCCCTGCTGAACCCTGGACATCGATGCCCAACACGGGAACGTGGTAAGGCTGCGCGCCTCACCTGACCAAAAAAGGCCACCCCCACTTTGAAACACGTCGCCATCATCGGCGCGGGCCCCGCTGGCCTCGCCGCCGCCGAAACGCTGAGCGCAAACGGTCTGCGCGTCACCATCTTCGAACGCATGCCCTCGCCGGCGCGCAAATTCTTGATGGCCGGCCGCGGTGGCCTCAATCTCACCCACTCCGAAGCGCTCGAAACCTTCCTGCCGCGCTACGGTGCGAGCGCTGCCAATCTCACCCGCTACATTGAAGCCCACCCGCCCTTGGATGTCGTCGCCTGGGCCGAAGGCCTCGGCCAGGAAACCTTCGCCGGATCGAGCGGACGCATCTTCCCCAAAGCCATGAAAGCCTCGCCTCTCCTGCGCGCCTGGCTGCGCCGCTTGGATGCGCATGGCGTCGAAATCAAATTGCGCCACACTTGGACCGGATGGAGCGACGACGGCCAACCACTGATTAGCAACAACGGCGCGCCGCCTGCACCCATCGCCTGCGACGCGACCATCCTCGCCCTTGGCGGCGCCAGCTGGCCGCGCCTCGGCTCCGATGGCGCATGGCGCGAAACACTCGTGAAATCGGGCATAACTGTCACGCCGCTCGTCGCCTCCAACTGCGGCCTTCTCATCGGCTGGAGCGACCACTTCAGAACGCGCTACGCGGGCGAACCCATAAAGCGCCTCGCGGTCACCTTCGAAGGCGACACCCAGCGCGGCGAAGCCGTCATCACGCGCCAAGGCCTTGAAGGCGGCGCGGTCTATGCGCTTTCCTCCACCATCGCCGCGCGCACGCACGGCGGCGGCTGGGCCAACATCGTGCTCGACCTGAAACCCGACGAACCCCACGACATCATTGCCAACCGCCTGCGCCGTCCGCGCGGCAAGGACTCCGTTGCGAACTGGTTACGCAAGTGCCTCAAGCTCTCGCCTGCCGCTATCGGTCTCCTGCGTGAAGCCTCTCGCGACCTGCCCAACAGCCCCGATGATCTGGCCCGCCTCATCAAAGCGCTGCCGCTCACAGTCATAGGCACCTCCGGCCTCGACCGCGCCATCTCCACCGCTGGCGGCGTCGCGTTCGACGATCTCGACGACAACCTGATGCTGCGCGCCCGCCCCGGCACCTTCGTCGCCGGCGAGATGCTCGACTGGGACGCCCCCACCGGCGGCTACCTCCTCCAAGCCACCCTCGCCACCGGCACCGCCGCCGCGCACGGCGTCATCGCTTGGCTCGACGCCACCTGAATCCGCTCTCCATTCACCCACCCCCAAACGTCATCCTCGTCCAAGCGCGCCTCCTTCAGGCGCGTGCCGGACGGTGATCCAGCGCAAGGCGCGCGCGTCAGTGCACCCACAGCGCACGTCCTGCCACTGCCCCCTGCGACAGCCCGCCCCGACCCGCCCGGCACGCCATTGCGCAGACAGGTCAATGGGCAAAATTATTCTCCCTTTGCGCCCCATCGGCAAAGCATTCCGTTCTTTTTTCTAAGCACCCCTTCATTTCCGGATTGGTTTCGCTTAACTTCCCTCCATTCCGGAGGCCACATGACACGTTCCTCAGCCATCCCGCAGCCCACCGGGTCTGCGAGCCAGCCGCTCACGTTCGAAGGCCCCGCCGTGGCGGCGGCACTTGATGCTGCCTTGGCCGCCGAGCCGGACCTGTCCGCGCGCCTCCGCCTGATCGCTGACCATATCCCCGGCCGCGTCGCCTTCTCGACCTCACTCGGCATTGAAGATCAGGCCGTGTTCGCCGCCATCGCGACAGCCGACCTCCCCTTCGACGTCTTCACCTTGGATACCGGCCGCCACTTCCCCGAAACACTCGACACCTTGGAAGCCACCGAAGCGCGCTACGGCCGCCGCATCCGCATCACGTTTCCCGACGCCCAAGAGGTCGAAGCCCTCGTCGCCCGCGACGGCATCATGGGCTTCCGCCACGCCATCGAAAACCGCAAGGCCTGCTGCGACATCCGCAAGGTGCGCCCGCTCAACAAGGCGCTCGCCGGCGCCAACGGTTGGATCACCGGCCTGCGCCGCGAGCAGTCGGCCGGCCGCGCGCACGTGCCCTTTGCCGTTTGGGATGCCAACCAGAACCTCGTCAAACTGAACCCCATCGCCGACTGGTCGCTTGAAACGCTCGAAGCCTACGTCGCCGCCAACAATGTGCCGGTCAATCCGCTGCACGCCCAAGGCTTCCCGTCCATCGGTTGCCAGCCGTGCACGCGCGCCATCCGACCCGGCGAAGACATCCGCGCCGGCCGCTGGTGGTGGGAAAACGAGGACGGCAAGGAATGTGGGCTCCACAATCGCCCTAAGAAGGACGCTGCAGCATGACCGCGCAATTCACCCATCTCGATCTGCTCGAATCCGAGAGCATCCACATCTTCCGTGAAGCCGCAGCCCAGTTTCGCAAGCCCGTGCTGCTTTATTCGATCGGCAAAGACTCCACCGTACTCCTGCATCTTGCCCGCAAAGCATTTTGGCCGGGCAAGCTGCCGTTTCCCGTCCTCCACGTGAACACCACGTGGAAGTTCAAGGAAATGATCGCCTTCCGCGATCATTGGGTGAAGGAATTCGATCTCGACCTCATCGAGATGACGAACCACGATGCTATCGCCAAGGGCATGAACCCCTACGACTATGCGCCGTCCGTCTACACCGACATCATGAAGACCGTGCCGCTAAAAGCCGGCCTCGACCAATACGGCTTCGACGGCGCCTTCGGCGGCGCCCGACGCGACGAAGAGGCAAGCCGCGCCAAGGAACGCGTCTTCTCTTTTCGCGCCGAAGGCCACCGCTGGGACCCGCGCCGCCAGCGCCCCGAGATGTGGCGGCTTTTGAATGGCCGCCTCGGCGCCGGCGAAACCGCCCGCATCTTCCCGCTCTCCAATTGGACCGAGCGCGATATCTGGCGCTACATCCTGCGCGAAAAACTCGACGTCGTGCCGCTGTACCTTGCCAAGGAGCGCCCCACCATCGAGCGCGACGGCCAGATCCTCATGTACGATGATAACCGCTTTCCGCTAAAGCCCGGTGAAGTGCCCGTCATGCGCTCTATCCGCTTCCGCACGCTCGGCTGCTGGCCACTGACCGCCGCCGTCGAATCCACCGCCACCACACTGGAGGACGCCGTCGCCGAGACGCTCGGCGCCCGCACCTCCGAACGCTCCGGCCGCCTCATCGACCACGATCAGGTCGGCGCCATGGAGAAGAAGAAGCAGGAAGGTTACTTCTGATGACCGCGCAACCGGCCCTCAAGGATTCCAACGTGACCCCGCTCGTCCAACCCGCAGCCGGCGCCGTCGCAGACGTCGCCCCCGAACTGTCCGGCATGCTGCGCGTCTTGACGTGCGGCTCCGTCGACGACGGAAAATCCACTCTCATCGGCCGCCTGCTCTGGGACGCCACCGATCTTTTCGACGACCAGCGCGCCACGCTTGAACGCGGCCGCAAGGTCGACGGCGGCAACCCCGATTTCTCTCTTCTGATGGACGGCCTGGTCGCCGAACGCGAACAGGGCATCACCATCGACATTGCCTGGCGCTACTTCGACACCAAGACGCGCCGCCTCGTCGTCATCGACAGCCCCGGCCACGAGCAGTATACGCGCAACATGGCATCGGGGGCCTCGCACGCCGACGTCGCCATCATGCTCATCGACGCCCGCCACGGCATCAAAACGCAGACCCGCCGCCACGCCGCCATTCTCGACCTCGTCGGCCTCAAGCGCGTCATCCTCGCGGTCAATAAGATGGACCTCGTCGACTGGTCGGAAGCGAAGTTCCGCCAGATCGAACATGACTTCCGCACCCTCATGTGGCGCTTCGGCTTCCGCGAGGCCGTCGCCATTCCGGTGGCCGCCGTCTCCGGCGACAATGTCGCCGAACGCTCCAAGCACATGCCCTGGTACAAGGGCCCATCGCTTTTGGAACACCTCGAAGAAATCCCAAGCCGCGGCACCGAGCCCGTCGGCGCCTTCCGCATGCCCGTTCAAACAGTTCTCCGCGACACCCGCGCCGATTTCCGCGGCCTAGCCGGCACCATCTCGTCGGGTACCATCCGCGTGGGCGACACAGTGCTGGATCCCGTCAGCCGCCGCACCGCGAAAGTGCAGCGCATCGCCACCATGGACCGCGATTATCAGGAAGCGGTCCAAGGCCAAGCCGTGGCCATTCAGCTCGATATCGATCTCGACGTCTCACGCGGCTCCGTCCTCGCCGCCCCCGAGGCCGCCCCAGTGGTCGCGCGCACATTGGAAGCCCGCTTCGTCTGGCTCTCCGAGACACCCTTCGACAAAAAGGGAAGCTACCTCGTCCGCACCGCCACCGATCTGGTCCCCGTGACGAACATCGAGATCAAGTCGCTACTCGATCTGGAGAGCCTCGCTGTCCATCCCGCCACCGCGTGCAAAGTCAATGACATCGCGATTGCGAATGTTGCCCTCGGCCGCGCCACCGCGATCGACCGCTTCGTCGAAGCCCAGGAAACGGGCTCCTTCATGCTCGTTGACGCCATCACCGGCGCTACGATCGCCGGCGGCACCGTCACGGCCGCAAGCCCCGACATTCAGCAGCAGGACAACGTATTCCTCCTGACGCGCGCCATGCTCACGCGCGGTCTATGTTCGGACATTCCCAACACGCCGGAAGGCGAAGCCGAATTCCGCCGCCGCTCTAACGAAGTGGCGCTCCTCCTCCGCTCCGCCGGCGTCGCCGTCGAGGTTGAAAGCCTGCCGGACTATGTGATCTAACACTCCTGAATTTGTCCGCTGAGATCGCGGAACGCTAAGGGCCGCGAGCGTATAACTCATGACAGAAGACATCCTGTTTTATATCCTCGTCGGCTTCATCGCCCAGATGGTCGACGGCGCCATCGGTATGGCCTACGGCGTCATGTCGACCTCCGTGTTGCTGAGCTTTGGCGTCCCGCCGGCAACAGCGAGTGCGTGCGTTCATGCTGCTGAGACGTTCACCACCGGCGCCTCCGGGATGGCGCACTGGAAACTTGGCAACGTCGACAGGCGACTCATCTGGCGCCTCGCCGTGCCCGGTGCGATTGGCGGCGCGGTCGGCGCCTACGTCCTGACCAACATCCCCGGTGAGGCCATCAAACCCTTCATCAGCGGCTATCTTCTGCTGATCGGCATTTTCATCATCTATAAGGCCGTGCACCGAAAGCATTCGTTCGTGGACGAGCCCCCCAACAACGTGGCCCCACTCGGATTAGCAGGCGGATTCGTCGACGCCATCGGCGGCGGCGGCTGGGGCCCGATTGTCACCTCCACTTTGCTGGGACAAGGCAATCACCCGCGCTACACCATCGGCTCCGTCAGCATGGCGGAATTCTTCGTCACGCTGACAATCTCGGCGACCTTCATCCTCACCATCGGCCTCGAGTTGTGGCCGACGATCCTGGGCCTCGTGATCGGCGGCATCATTGCCGCCCCCTTCGCCGCCCTGGCTGCCAAACACCTACCGCCCAAAATCTTGATGATCATCGTCGGCATCGTCATCATGCTGTTGAGCTTGCGCACGATTATTACGTCCCTAGGCTGAGCACACGAGCGCATGGACGTTCTGATCGCCAATTCGCTCGGCCTGATCCTCGGTGGCGGTTTCGTCATCGGGTTCCTGATCGGCATCACGGGCGTCGGCGCGGGCTCGCTCACCACCCCGCTCCTCATCTCCGGCGTCGGCGTCTCCCCCGCGATTGCCGTGGGCACCGATCTCCTCTTCGCCGCCATCACAAAAGCCAGCGCCGCCTGGCGCCACCAGCGCTTGTCCAACGTCGATTGGCCGATCCTCGGCTGGCTCGCCGCCGGCAGCCTGCCCGGTGCCGCCACCGTCCTCCTCTGGCTCTACATTGTTGAACCTAACACCGAACTCGTGGCCTGGTATGTCAAACGAGGCCTTGCCCTCACCCTGATCGTCAGTGCCGCCGCGATCATCCTCTTCCCCGTCCTCAAACGCTGGCAACCCCAGGGCTTTGATGACCCCATCACCGAAACGCCCGTTCGCCGTCTGCCCACGCTAGTTTTTGGACTGATACTGGGCGCCGCGGTCGCCCTCACGTCCGTGGGCGCGGGCGCCATCGGCGTCGCAGCCCTCACCGGCCTTTACCCTTACATGCTGGCCCGCCGCGTTGTCGGCACCGACATCGTTCACGCCGTCCCGCTGACGTTCGTCGCCGGCCTCGGCCACGCCGGCATGGGTCACATCGACGTCACACTGTTGATTGCCCTCCTCTGCGGCTCAATCCCGGGCATCCTGATCGGCTCGCGCCTCACCGGCAAATTGCCTGACTGGACGCTCCGCATCGGCCTCGCAGCCGTTCTGCTCTTCGCCGCCTACACGCTCCTCACCCGTTAAAGGCCCCAACCTTGCGACCGGCCGTCGCCGGGCCTACACTCCGCCTCGCGAATGGAGACGGGTGCCATGATTGAATATTCGAATCTTGTGGAAGTCGGCGCCACATCGCATGCGTTCGATGCTGGCGAAAAAATCTTCAAGCAGGACGACCCCGCAACCCATCTCTATATCGTGCGCACCGGCCGCATCCAGATCGTCACCTACGGCACGGTCCTGGAGAATGTCGGCCCCGGCGGCGTCTTCGGCGAAATGGCGCTGATCGATCAGGCCCCGCGCAGCGCCGCCGCTATCGCCATGGAGCCCACCGAAGTCCTCGAATTGAGCCGCGCCCAGTTTCTGGCTCTCGTGCAGGAAACGCCCGAGTTCGCGCTCCACATCATGGCCACCCTCGCCAACCGCATCCGCAAAATGAACGCGAGTTTGTAGCGCGCAACCCAATCCCGGAACGTCATCACGACGCGAACCTGCTCCACCGTCATCCTCGAACGAGGGAGCGCAGCGACCGCTGTTCGGGGATCCAGCGCAAGAACTGTCGAAGACACTGACAACAAGTGTGTGCGGCTGCGGCGCTGAGCTTAGCGCTGGATCCCCGGCCGGCACGCGCCTGTGGCGCGCTTGGCCGAGGATGACGCGAGGGGAATTCGGGGTCAGACCCCTGCTTTGACCCCATTCGCCCAATTCAAACCTTCGCCAGCACCACGTTCTCGTGGAAATTATTCCCCGCCGTCGTCGCGGCCACGATCCCGACCCGCACGACGAAGTTGCCGAAGTGCTCAGCCGCAGTCCGCTCTTTTGCATACCGCTTGATGATCGGCTCCAAGAGCGCCAGGATCTGCTCCCGGTTCACATCCTGCGCATAGATCTTCGACAGGCGCGTCCCATCGAACGCCGCGCCTAGGTACAAATTATAAAGCCCCGGCGCCCGCCCCACGAACCCGATCTCCGCCAGATACGGTCGCGCGCACCCATTAGGGCACCCGGTCATGCGGATGACGATATCCTCCTCACGCAAGCCCGCCTTATCCAGAATGTCTTCCAGATCCGTAACGAGACCCGGCAGGAAACGCTCGCTCTCGGCGAGTGCCAGCGCACACGTCGGCAGCGCCACGCACGCCATCGCATTGCGCCTGAGGCCCGACGACGTCCCGATCGTCACGCCATACTTCTCAAGCAGCGCCTCGATCTTCGGCTTCATCTTCGCCGTCACATTGGCGATGACGAGGTTCTGGTTCGAGGTCACGACGAAATCGACGCCACCGCCTTGCGCGATCTCCCGCAGAGCGGTCCGCATCTTCACCGTGGCGGTATCCTTCACGCGCCCGTTCTCGACATAAAGCGTCAGATGCCACTTCTTATCCGCCGGCTTTCCATCGAGCGTCTGCCGCCATCCGATCGGATCGCCCGTAGATGTGAACGCGTAAGGCCGCGGCGCACCGAGCTTGAACCCGCACCGCTTCTCCACCTCCGCCCGGAACGCGTCGATCCCGACCCGCTCCACCGTGTACTTGAGCCGCGCATTTTTGCGCACCGCCCGGTTGCCCCAGTCGCGCTGAACCGTGACGACCTTCTCACCCACATCGATGGCCTGATCCGGCGTGCAGAAGCCCATCATGTCGGCCGTGCGCGGAAACGTATCCGTCTCCCCGTGGGTCATGCCCATGCCGCCGCCGACCGTCACGTTCCAGCCCACGACCTCGCCCTTCTCGACGATGGCGATGTAGCCCAAGCAATGCGCAAAAATATCGACGTCGTTATCCGGCGGCACCGCGATCACGGTCTTGAACTTGCGCGGCAGATAGAGCGGCCCATAGATCGGCTCGCTTTCCGGCGTCGCAGGCGACGTATCGATCACCTTCTGATCGTCCAGCCAGATCTCGTGATAGGCGCCCGTGCGCGGCAACAAATGATCGCTGAATGCGATCGCAAGCTTTTCAGCTTCCTTGTGAACCTTCGACAAAAACGGATGCGACGCCGACATCACGTTGCGGTTCACGTCTCCGCAAGCCGCAATCGTGTCGATGCACGCCGCGTTGATAGCCTGCATCGTCCGCTTCAGGTTTGACTTAATCACACCGTGATACTGAAACGTCGCCCGCGTCGTCAGCCGCAGCGTGCCGTTCGCATACGTGCCGGCGATGTCGTCGAGCTTCAGCCACTGTTCCGGCGTCACCACCCCGCCCGGCAGCCGCAGCCGGATCATGAACGAAAACGCCTTTTCCAGCTTCTTCTTCGTCCGCTCCGCGCGCACGTCCCGGTCGTCCTGCATGTAGGACCCGTGGAACTTCAAAAGCATCGTATCGT
>LNFM01004371.1_pt1 | contig 26124 bp, 19 predicted proteins | sample 596031 | NCBI WGS metagenome assembly LNFM01 (sample SAMN04254537, study PRJNA301005) | activated carbon metagenome | isolation source: dual media filters at the Ann Arbor, Michigan drinking water treatment plant | place: USA: Ann Arbor | reverse complement strand
GGGGCAGCCGCAGCCGCCACCGCCACCTCCCCACCACCACCCCTCCGCACCCATGAACGCCCCCAACCCCGCCCTCGCTCCCGGCACGGTGATCGCCAACCCGTTCCCCATCGAGAACGGCCAGCTCCTGATCGGCGGCATGCCGCTCGAGCGACTCGCGGCACGGGTAGGCAGCACGCCGTTCTTCGCCTACGACCGCACGATCATTTCGGCGCACGTGCGCGCCTTGCGTGCGGCGCTGCCGCGCGAGATCGACCTGCACTACGCCATGAAGGCAAACCCGATGCCGGCGGTGGTGCAGATGATGGTGGGCCTGGTCGACGGGCTCGACCTCGCATCGGCGGGCGAGATGAAGGTCGCCCTCGATGCCGGCGCCGATCCGGCGGAGATGAGCTTCGCCGGACCGGGCAAGCGACCCATCGAGCTGTGGCAAGCGGTGGCGGCAGGCGTCACCATCAACCTCGAATCGCCGCACGAACTGGATGCGCTCCTGGCTGCCGGCAAGGCGCTGGGCGTGAAGCCGCGCGTTGCCGTGCGCGTGAATCCGGATTTCGAACTGAAAGCCTCGGGCATGAAGATGGCCGGTGGACCGAAACAGTTCGGCATCGACGCCGAGCAGGTGCCCGAGGTGTTGGCCGAGATCGGCCGTCACCCGATCGAGTTCCGCGGCTTCCATGTCTACAGCGGTTCGCAGAACCTGAAGGCAGAAGCACTGTGCGACGCGCAGCGCAAGACGCTCGAGCTTGCGGTGCGTCTCGCCGCGGACGCGCCGGCGCCCGTGCGCATGCTGAATCTCGGTGGTGGTTTCGGCGTGCCGTACTTCCCCGGCGATCAATCGCTTGATCTGCTGCCGGTGATGGACAACTTGCGTGCCGTTGCAGCCGACGCGCGCGTTCGCCTGCCTCAAGCAAAACTGATGATCGAACTCGGCCGCTATCTCGTTGCGCACGGCGGCGTGTACGTCACACGCATCGTCGATCGCAAGGTCTCGCGCGGCCACACGTTCCTCGTGACCGATGGTGGTCTCAACCATCATCTCGCCGCCTCGGGCAACTTCGGTCAGGTCATCCGCAAGAACTATCCGGCGCTCATCGGCAATCGCGCCGACGCGCCCGCCGAAGAGGAGGCTTCGATCGTCGGGCCGCTGTGCACACCGCTCGATCTGCTGGGCGATCACCTGAAGCTGCCGCGGGCGAAGGTGGGGGACTTCGCGTGCGTGCTGCTGTCCGGTGCCTACGGCTACACGTCGAGTCCGCTGCAGTTCCTGAGCCATCCGCACCCGCTGGAAGTCCTCGTATAAATCCTATCGAGATGACCTCCTGGACCCCCTACGGCCTGCTGGGCCGCGGCAAGCTGAACATCTTCATCTATCACAGCATCAAGTCGGCACCCGATGCGCTGCTGCCGTCGGAACCGGACGTGCAGCAGTTCGACGCGATCCTGGGCTTCCTGCGCCGCTGGTTCACCGTCTTGCCGCTCGCGGAAGCCGTGCGAAGGCTCGGCGAAGGCACGCTACCCGCAGCCGCAGCCAGCCTGACGCTCGACGACGGCTACGCCGACAATCTGACCCGCCTGCTGCCGCTGCTGGAAAAGCATGCGGTGCCCGCCACGGTCTTCGTCGCTGACGGCTATCTCGACGGCGGCTGCATGTGGAACGACGTCATCATCGAATCGGTCCGCGGTTGCCGCGGACCCCGGCTCGATCTTGCTGCACACGGTCTGCCGGTCATCGATGTCGAAGGTGTCGAGGCGCGCCGGCGCGCGCTCGACGTCCTGCTGCCGCTCGTGAAGTATCGCCCGCTGGTCGAACGCACCCCGCTTGCTGCCGCCATCGCACAGACTGCCGGCGTGACACCACCTGGCGACCTCATGCTCACATCCGCGCAACTGAAGACACTGGCCCGCTCGCCGTTGGTGACGATCGGTGCTCACACCCATCTGCATCCGATCCTCGCAGTCGAGAACGAATCCACTGCGCGCGAAGAGATCGCGGCATCCAAGCGCCGGCTCGAGGCCATCACCGAAACACCGGTCACGCTGTTCGCCTATCCGAACGGACGCCCGGGCAAGGACTACACACCGCGCGACGTCGGCCTCGCACGCGCCGCAGGGTTCGACGCTGCGGTGAGCACGGCACAAGGCTTCGCCGATGCCGCCTCCGATCGTTTCCAGTTGCCGCGCTTCACGCCGTGGGACCGCACCCTGTCGCGCTTCGCCGTGCGCATGGCCCGGCACCTCGCGAGCTCTTCGAGCCCCTCGTCGGTCGCAGCATGAGGCACAGTCTGATCGCCGTGGCCGCGCGGGCGACCGAGGCCGCCACCGCGTTGCGTGAGCGGGTGCGCCAGGCGCCCGATGTCGCGCAGCGCTGCTCGCGCTCGTTCACCGTGGGTGCAGCCTCGCTCGACTGCACCGAAGGCGGATTCATCGATGTGCACACCGACGACCGAGGGTACTGCGCTGTCGTTGGGCATCCCTGGCGGAGGGCGCCCGCGCCCGATCGCGCATCGGCCCAGGCCATTCTCGAAGCCTACCGGCAACGGGGTCCCGCGTTGCTCGACGACTTGTCCGGCGGCTTTGCCTTCGTGGCCCACGACGCGCCGGGTGGCAACACGCTGATCGCAGGCGATCGCATCGGCATCCACACCTTGTGCTACGCCGAGCTGAACGATGGCGTGGTGGTCGGTCGCTACGCTGACGAAGTGGCGGCGGCACTGCCGGCGGGCAGCCGTCTGTCGCTGCAGGCGCTGTACGACTACATGTACTTCCACGTGATCCCGTCGCCCACAACGGTGTTCGAAGGAGTGCGGCGGCTGGAAGCGGCGCACTACGCCGAGTTCCGTGCCGGCCGTCTGGACGTGCGCCGCTATTGGAGCCCCACCTACGACAGCTCCGGCGGGTCCTCCACGGCGCAGAAGTCCGAACGCTTCCGGGCGCTCCTGAGCGACGCCGTGACGCGCGAAGCACGCGGCGGCGCGGTCGGCGCTTTCCTGAGCGGCGGCACCGACAGCTCGAGCGTCGTCGGCTGGCTCGCCAAGGCGAACGGATCAGCCACGCGGGCGTGGTCCATCGGATTCGACGCAGCCGGCTACGACGAGATGTCGTACGCGCGCATCGCGGCGAAGCATTTCGGCGTCGAGCATCACGAGTACTACGTGACGCCAGCGGACATTGTGGCGGGCGTGCCGAAACTCGCCGAGCACTACGATCAACCGTTCGGCAACTCCTCGGCGCTGCCGGCGTACTTCTGTGCCGCGCGCGCCCACGCGACCGGCGTGAACCGCATGCTGGCGGGCGACGGCGGTGACGAGCTGTTCGGCGGCAACACGCGCTACGCGAAGCAGGCCGTGTTCGAGGCCTACGGGCGCGTACCGACGGCCTTGCGCCACGGCTTGCTCGATCCGCTCTTGTCAGCCCCCCTGGCGCGCGCGATTCCCGTGGTGAAGAAGGCGGCGAGCTACGTCGCCCAGGCCAACGTACCTCTGCCAGCGCGCCAGCGCACCTACAACCTGCTCGCCCGTCTCGGCACGGCCCGGATGCTGAGCCCCGCGTTCCTGCGTGCGGTCGACGAAAGCGCGCCGGCGCGCGACGAAGCATCGGTGTTCGCGCGCTGCGATGATGCGTCGGTGCTGAACCGTCAGCTCGCCTTCGACCTCAAGTACACGCTGGAAGACGCCGATCTGCCGAAAGTGGTGCACACCTGCGAACTCGCCGGGTGCGACGTGCGGTTTCCGATGCTGGACGACGCGCTGGTGGATTTCGCCAACCACCTGCCGCCCACCGACAAGTTACGCGGGATGCGGCTGCGACCGTTCTTCAAGGAAGCGTCGCGCGGCTTTCTGCCGGACGCGATTCTCACCAAGTCCAAGCATGGTTTCGGTCTGCCGTTCGGTGCGTGGGTGCTGCGCGACACCGCTTTGCAGACCTTTGCCCGCGACAGTGTCACCAGCCTGATCGGGCGCGGGCTGGTACGGCAGCAGTTCGTGGACGAGTTGTTCGCGCGGGAGCTGCCGGCGCATCCCGGGTTCTATGGGGAAGCCGTATGGATTCTGATGCTGCTGGCGCAATGGATCGATCGTCACTGCCCTAGCTTCACGCTCGGACGCTAGTACTATTCAAGACGTTCCGAGAGAAATCCTTATCATCGAGGCTACCATGTTGGATGTTTTCCTGACGGTCGACGTCGAGATCTGGTGTGATGGATGGGAAAACCTCGACGCGAAGTTTCCCGACGCGTTTCGTCGTTACGTCTATGGCCAAACCCCTCACGGTGATTACGGCCTGCCCTACCAAACAAGAGCTCTCCGCGACCACGGACTGCGGGGGGTTTTTTTCGTGGAGCCTCTCTTTGCGACGCGTTTTGGCACAGACCCCTTAGAGGAGATCGTTGGCCTCCTGAAGCAAGCCGATCAGGAGATTCAGCTACATCTTCATACGGAATGGGCCGACGAGGCCGAACCCAAACTACTGTCGTCGATAGACAGAAAAGTGCAGTTCCTTCACATGCTGTCGATGGAGGATCAGGCTCACCTGATCGGCCTGGGTGCCGCCTTGCTGCGCGACGCGGGTGGCGGGTCGATCCGTGCATTCCGGGCGGGCAGCTTCGGATTCAACAGAGCTTCTCTCACGGCTCTCAGGAACAACGGCATCGAGTTTGACAGCAGCTACAACGCGAGTACCTCCGGCCCACAAAGCGGTGTACTTCCCGGCACCGTTGTGACTGATTCGTGCCTAGTGGACGGGGTCTATGAGTACCCCATGACAGTGTTCTCTGATGGGACATCGGCCCTCCGTCACGTTCAGTTGACCGCTTGCTCGAGCAGAGAAATTGAACGACTGATGTGGCGCGCGCTTGAGACGGAACGCCGTAGCTTCGTGTTGTTGTCGCACAACTTCGAACTGCTCAACGCAAAGCGCAATAGCGTCGATCCCGTTGTTGTCGATCGTTTCGAGAAATTGTGCTCGTTTCTCGACAAGAACCGAGATTGCTTTCGCGTCTCCGGTTTCAGTGACTTGAACGCAGTCTATGCGGACGCACAACCACCACCCCTGTCGTCGCCCCTGTGGACAACCGCGGCAAGAATGGTCGAACAATTGTCCCGACGGAGGTACGGTTGATTCACTGGCACATGAAGCAGGTTCCACTCAAGTTTCAGTTGAGTGACCTGACGCTGTTCAGCATCGAGCTGCCATTGTGTGTTCGCTCGATCGCCATCAACGAGAACATTCCTCCTGTTGACCTACCTCAACCTCCCGCTGAGGCGCCGGAAGCAGGAAGCGAGGGCTTTCTCGTCCGTGGAATCGCGGTCTCGGCCCCAGTGCCGAAAATTCATCGGGCCGGCAGATATCTGTGCTACGTGTTCGCAACCTACTTCCACAGCTACATCGACCTTGGGACGTCGTTCGACGCCTACAAAGCGAAGTTTTCGGCGAAGTCTAGATCCACATTGCTACGCAAGATTCGCAAGTACTCTGACCACTGTGACGGAGAGCTGAAATGGCGAACGTATCGTACGCCAGATGAGCTGGTCGAATTTTTCATCTTGGCGCGTGCAGTTTCGTCAAAAACGTACCAGGAGCGACTTCTAGATGCCGGTCTCCCAGACGCCGAGTCTTTTCGCCAAGATACCCTGCGCAGAGCTGCCGATGGCCTCGTACGCGCGTACATCTTGTTCCACAAGAACACGCCGGTGTCTTACTTGTTTTGCCCCGTCGAGAATGGGGTCCTCTTGTACCAGTATCTCGGTTACGACCCTGAGTACATCACATACTCGGTTGGTACGATTCTCCAGTGGCTGGCCATCGAGCAACTATTCGAGGAAGCGCTTTTCGAGTGCTTCGATTTCACGGAGGGACAGTCCGAGCACAAGCGATTCTTCGCGACGCACCAGTCGCTGCGTGTGAACGCAATGTTCATTCGTCGCAATGTGAGGAATGTTCTCCTCGTGCGAGCGCACAGCGCGTTCTCCTCGTTTTCGTCTGCATTGGGTAGGGCACTCGACAAGTTCGGGCTGAGAGCAAGAATTCGGCGAGTCATACGTTTCGGTCGAACATAGAAGCTGATCAATGAAGGAAACGCTAAAGGGCATCGCAAGACTGGTCTTTGGGGACTACTCGGTGTACCGGATACTCACTTACCCAGACTCGGGAATGCGTGCCTCGATTGCAGCCGACAGCGGGGGAGGAAGCATCCGCTGTGTATCTGCCGACGATATCCTGCGTTCTTCGGATCAAGTTGTTCGGGAGCAATCCTGGTACTGCGGGTCCGAAGCGATAGCCTTTGGGTGGTTCGAGGATGGGCAAGTTGTAGCCGTGTGCATCTATTGGTTCGGAGAGCGCTACCGGACAAGAGGGTATTGGCCCCTGGCGGACACTGAGGCGAAGCTCGTACAGATCGTCACTGCGCCAGAGCTCAGAGGTCGGCAGATTGCCGCGCGGCTCATATCCGGGTCGGCCGAGTCAATGGTTACGCGAGGTTTCACGAGACTCTTCGCGCGAGTGTGGTTCACGAATACGCCGTCGCTTCGAGCATTCGCACGAGCCGGGTGGCGAAACGCGGGGACTGTGGTTGAGGTGAATCCGTGGCGGACGAGGCAACCCATCCGTCTCGAACTCGGCAAGGGCGGGCGCGGGCGTTGAACTTGCCGAGTCCTCGCTCTGTCGCGTCGTCCACGCGAATTGTTTCGCGAGCGTTAGTGCCCACCGGAGCGAGATCGAATCGCGCGATGATCGCCTGGGCCGATTGCGGGCGCCGTACATCAAGCGGCTTCTCCCGCCCCCTGCACGATGTAGCGCATCTTTCGCGAATTGGTCAACCAGGAACACGTTCGTTGTCCCCAACAACTCTAGTAAATTGGGTCAAGACAAGAATTTCTTTGAGAATGCCGCGAGCAATGGTCAGTCATCAATTACCGGTCAAGGCTTCATGAGACGGACCTTGCGGGTGCTGGCGTGGGGACTTGCGTTTACAACCATCGGTTGTCCTCTCGAAGCCGGCAATGCCAAGACCGCTGCGACCGGTCCGCGCGACTTGACCGAAGTGGTCTCTCGGTCATCAACGGTAATACAGGTGGGACGGGCTCGAACTTACAAGCGCATCGCGGAAGCCGCGAAGATCGCTCGCGACGGCGATACCATCGAAGTGGATCCCGGCGATTATCTGGGCGACGTCGCTGTGTGGACACAACGGCGCATCACCGTGCGCGGGGTGGGCGGCCGCCCGACGCTGTTCGCGACCGGCCTCGCGGCAGAGGCCAAGGGAATCTGGGTCGTGCGCACCGACGACATGCTGGTCGAGAACCTGGAGTTCCGCGACGCGAAGGTGATCGATCGCAACGGCGCCGGCATCCGCCACGAACGGGGGCGGCTCACGGTGCGTGGCTGTGCGTTCCGCGACAACGAGAACGGTATCCTCGCCGCCAACGACGGTGCGGCCGAACTCGTCATCGAGAATTCGGAGTTCGAACGCAACGGCACGGGCGATGGGTACACCCACAACCTCTACGCAGGTTCGATCGCACGGCTGACCGTCAAGGGCAGCTGGTTCCACCGTGGCAAGGTGGGACACCTGCTGAAGAGCCGGGCGCGCGAGAATCACATTCTCTACAACCGGCTCACCGACGAGTTCGACGGCAACGCGAGCTACGAACTCGAATTTCCCAACGGCGGGTTGGCCTTCGTGATCGGCAACCTGATCCAGCAGTCGAACGCGACGGAGAACCCCATCATCATCGCCTATGGACGCGAGGGTTATACCGCCGGTACCAACGAGCTGTACCTGTCGCACAACACGATCATGAACGACCGCACCGAAGGCGGGGTGTTCGTGCACGTGGAGCGGGGCGCGGCCGTGGCCATGCTTTCCAACAACATCCTCGTCGGGCCGGGCACGCTGAATCTGGGAGCGGCCAAGGTCACGCGAGACGACGTGACTCTCACCGCGTGGTCGGACTTCGTGCTGGCGCCACGGCTTGATCTGCGCCTCAAGGCTTCGTCACCGCTGGTAGGTCGCGCCAATCCGGCTCCCGTTATCCGCGGCATGTCGCTGCGACCCACGGCCGAGTACGTGCAACCCGCGTCGACGAAGGCACTGCGGCCGGATGGACGGCTGAGTCCTGGCGCAGTTCAGTCCCTGGGACCATGAGGTAGGACGCCGATGGAACCCGCTCAGCAACGCGGCCGGCCGTCGCGAGCATTGCGGGGCTACGCTTTCGTGGCACTACCGCTGTCGGGCGTAGCACTCGCCTGGTGGCTCGCCGGTCACGCGTACGGCCCTTGGGTGATGCTCGTGCCCCTGGTGCTCTACGGGAGCATCGTGATCGCGCGGCCGGATACCTGGTTGCTGCTGCTCCCCGCCCTCTGGCCGATTGCGGACCTCGCCCGTTGGAGCGGGCAGATCCACGTCACCGAGAGCGACGCCCTGTTGCTCACGACAGTCGCATGCCTGAGCCTGCGCGCGATCGCCGAGCGTGCACCGCTCGGTGCGGACGAGCGTTCGCCCTTCCGGGCTGGCGTCACGGCGTGGGCCGGCATCCTCGCGATCGCGCTGTCCGCCCTCATCGCGCTCGCGCGCGGCATGAGCGAGTTTCCGCCGGAGAGCTTCGCAGCGTGGACCGGTTACTCGGGCAGCATGAATGCGGTCCGCGTCGCCAAGGGCTATCTGTTGCCTTTGCTGTTGCTGCCGTTCCTGCATTCGGCGCTGCGGCGCGACGGCGAAGCCGCCTTCCAACGTCTTTGCCTCGGGCTCGCGCTCGGCCTCGGCACGGCCTCTCTAGCGGCACTCTGGGAGCGCCTCGCTTTCCCCGGCCTCACCGACTTCAGCCAGGACTACCGCACCACGGCACTGTTCTGGGAAATGCACGTGGGCGGTGCCGCGCTCGATGGCTGGCTGGCACTCACCGTACCCTTCGCGCTCTACGCGGCGTGGTCGTCGCGTCACTCGCCATGGCGCCTGATTCTGTGCCTGTCAATCCTCGCGGTGGGCAGCTACGCCCTGCTCACCACGTTCTCGCGCGGCCTGTACCTGGCGCTGGCGGTCATCGGCGCGGCGCTCGGCGCCGTGGCGCTCGCGAGCCAGGGCGAGGGGCCCAGGCCGGCGCGGAACGGCCCGTTGGTCGCACTGGGCGCGGCGGTGGTCAGCGCCATCGTGGTAGCGATGCTGGCGTTTCACCACGGCGGCTATCGGGGTGCGGCAGCCATGCTGCTGAGTGCCGGCCTGACTTACACGCTCGCGGGACGCCTGGCCGGCATGCGCCGGATCGAGTTCGTGATCGCCGTCGTGCTCGGTGCCGCCGTAGCGCTCGCCAGTGGGTGGGCCGCTTCCCTGATTCCCAAGGGGCCTTACGCAATGTTCCTGGTGGCTGCGCTGGCCGGCGCACTGCTGTCGTGGCAGTTGAGCCGCGGGCCGGACGTGGCCGGCGTCCGCGTCGTCGGTCTGGCCGTGTTCGCCTGGATCATCGCCAGTGCCGTCGCTATCCCCGTGCATTGGGGCGGCGAACAGGCGCTCCCGGAAGCACTCGTCGCGGGTGTTCTCGTCGCCCTGCCGGGCGTCGCACAAGCATTGAGCCGCAAGGGGTTGTGGCATCCGAGCGCCCGCGGTGCGCTGGTCGCGGGGACGGTGGGTCTGGCGAGCCTGCTCGCAGCCGCCGTGTTCGGCAGTTACTACTTCCATACGCGTGCGTCGACGGTGGGCGCAGATCTCGAGGGGCGGCTCGTTCACTGGGAACACGGCGCGTCGCTGATCCAGACGGAAGCCGACCGCTGGCTCGGCATCGGCGCCGGCCGCTATTCCGAAGGCTACTTCTGGACTGTTCCCCAGGGGCTGTTTCCAGGCACCTGGCAGGTGCTGGACACGGGCGGCGAGACGTTTCTGCGCCTTGGTCCGCCACGGCACTTGCTGGGCTTCGGTGAGATGTTCCGCGTCACCCAGGCCGCACCGCTCGACGTGAAGGGTCCGTTCGCCTACCGGGCGCGGGTGCGGGCATCGAGCGACTCGGTGGTGCGCATCGAAGTCTGCCGCAAGCACCTGCTGTACACCGACGATTGCGTCGTCCGCCCGATCGCAGTCAAGGCGGGCGACTGGCAGGTCGTGGAAGGCGTCACCGAACCGGGAAACCTCGATCCGGGCCCCTGGTACGCGCCCCGCCTGGCATCCGTCTCGGTGGATCTCGACGGGGCCGGCGCGGTCGACGTGGACGACCTCGAGGTGATCGACGGCCGCAGCCGCAGCATCGTGAGGAACGGCGACTTCGAAGCTGGTCCCGCGTATTGGTTCTTCTCGTCCGACCGCCAGCACCTGCCTTGGCACGCCAAGAACCTCGGGCTGCACGTCTACATCGAGCAGGGCATCCTCGGCCTGGTTGCGTTAGGTGCCACGCTGCTGGTGGCTCTGGGCCGTCTGGCGATCCGCGGCAAGGCCGCCGGACTCTTGGCCGCCGTGCCGCTGGCGAGCCTGCTGGGCTTCGTGACGGTCGGCCTGTTCGACAGTCTGGTCGACGTGCCGCGGCTAACGATGTGGCTGATGCTGATCCTTTGGCTGGCGCTGGTACTGCGACGTTATCCGCACGCCTTGCGGCGAAAGGTCCGGGCCGGGGCCGACCATCGAAGCCGCCCGGAGAACTAGCAGGACGTCGAATTTTCTTACACCGAACCTCCAAGCACTTCTCAAAGCGTCTCAAAAATATCAGCCAACTCAGCGAGTTGAACAAGACGCTCCGACTGGAACCCGTCTTGCTATATTCGCTGCACTTCTCAGAGTTTTGCGGTCGATCCCCATGGACAAGCAGCAAGCAAAGCGGCGCAAGATCATTCAGGCTGGACTGGCGGCGCCAGTCATCCTGACCGTTCGTCCGTCCTCCGCCACCGCCCTGGCCAGCAACCGCTGCCTCGAGCGCGATGCGCAGAAACCCACACCCCACAAGCTCCTGTGCGACACGCCGGACGAGTGGATGCGCTGGAAGTGCCAGCCGTGCGAGCTGACAGTGCCCGTCAACGGCAAGTCAACGCGACTGTGGGGCCGCAAGTTCATCAAGAGCATGAACGGCAGCTGCTACTACGAGCTTGATCGATACTCGCCGGATACGGTCACGCCGAAGACGTGCTCCTACGTACCGGGCGGCCCCGGCATCATCGAGCACATGCCGTCCACGCCGAGCTTCAAGCACTGCCTGGTCAAGATCAACAGTTCGGGCACGCCTTGCGCTTATCACTGGGAATCCTATTCGGGTTCCAATAAGTGCACCAACTCCTGCTGGACCTCGCTGCGGCCGAAGTGATACGGCTGTCCCGGCGTTGAGTAACGCGCCGGTCCGGAGTCGATAGCCGGTGCCTCGCTGGGTCCTCGCCGACGCGACCGGAACGCGTCTTCATTTCTTCGACGACGGCTGCGCGGTCTTCAACCCGCTGCGCTGGGAAACCCACGTCGTCGACCTGCTCGTGGGCACGGTGCTGGAAGCGCTGGGCGCCGGACCCTGCTCCTTGCAGGACCTGGTCGACACGGCCTTGGAAGCCAGCGACCTCGATGCCACCAACGCCGAACGGTTCGTCGTCGATGCCCTGGCGCAGCTCACGGACTTGCGGCTGGTTGCCGTAGCGACGGACTATGCGTATCGGTGAGTTGTCCGCTGCTGCGCTGGCCCGGCGCCTGGATGCCAGCGGCATCGTGCTCGACATCGGGTCGGCGTCGATCCGGGTGCGGAGCGATTCGAAGGGGCTGGCGGCAGCCCTCGGCGCCGTGTACGCAGAGTTTCCGCTCATCGATGCCGACGCGTTCTGCCAGGTCAGCGCGTCCGTGCGACGCGTTCCGGGCGTGCGGCGGTTCATTCACCCGCAAGTCGAGTTCGACGTCGACGGCAACCGTCCGTTCGAGCCGTTCCCCGCCGACACCCACTTGCCGCTGCTCGAGTGGGGCGTGAACTGGACTCTCGCCGAACGCTACAACCACTGCCTGCTGCTGCACTCGGGCGTGGTGGAAAAGCGCGGTGTGGGCATCGTCCTGCCGGCGGTGCCTGGCTCCGGCAAGAGCACGCTGACGGCCGCCTTGATGTTGAGCGGCTATCGGCTGTTGTCCGACGAGTTCGGGGTCGTTCGCTTTGAGGACGGCGCGTTGTTGCCGATGCTGAAGGGCGCGGCCTTGAAGAACGCATCGATCGACGTGATCCGGACCCGGTTCCCTCAGGCGCGACTGGGCCCGTCCTTTCCGAAGACCCGCAAGGGCACGGTGGCGCACCTCGCGCCCGACTTGACCAGCGTCGAACGACGGCATGCGCCCGCCGAACCCGGCCTCGTCATCTTTCCGCTCTACCAAGCGGACGCCGAGACCACTCTCGAGGCAATGGGTCGCTCCCAGGCTTTCTCCAAGCTGGTCGTGAATTCGTTCAACTACGAAGTGCTCGGCGCCGCGGGCTTCGAAGCCGCCTGCAAGGTGATCGAAGCGTGCGAGTGCTATCGGCTCACCTACTCCGATCTCGCTTCTGGCATTCAGACTGTCGACTCGCTGGTCGATACCGTGGCAGCAAGACGTCACTGACGCACCCGCGGTCCCGTGCAGTAGGATGCGGGACTGCCCCACTTTCCATGGCCGCTTCGAACCCGCCGCCTGCACGGCACGCCCGACTGTTGCTGTCGCTGCTCACCCAGCCGGACGAAGCGTTGGGCTGGTCGCCGGCCGACTGGGACCTCGCCGTCCGGGCGGGGCGCAGCGCCAAACTGCTGGGTGCGCTCCATGCGCGCCTGAGCGCTGCCGGAATGCTCGCGAGGATTCCGCAAGCGGCCGCGCAAATGCTCGAAAGCGACTATCGCGTGTCCTTACAGCGCGCAGCGATGGCAGGTGTGGAACTGCGTGCCGTGGCGGAGGCGCTGGGCGACTACGACGGGCCCATCGTCCTCTTGAAGGGAGCGGCCTACGCGGCGCTCGGGTCGCGCACCGGCCACGGTCGCATCTTCGAAGACGTCGATCTGATGGTGCCGAGAGCCCATTTGCAGAAGGTTGAAGACGCATTGATCTTCGCCGGATGGGAAAGCGAGACGACCGACGCCTACGACCAGCGCTACTACCGCGAGTGGTCCCACGAACTGCCCCCACTGCGGTTTCCCGAACGACCGATGCAACTCGACGTGCACCACACCATCGTCCCGGTCACGTCGCGCTATCGCCCCGATGCGCAGCGCCTGTTCGACATGGCGCAACCGGTGGAGGGCACGCGATTCGCCGTGCTGCATCCGGTGCATCGGCTGCTGCATGCCGCTGCGCACGTGTTTGCCGATTCGGACTGCGTATCGAAACTGCGCGATCTGGTCGACATCGATTGCCTCGCGCGCGAGTGGCTTGAAGCCCCGGAGGCTTGGATGACAGCCCTCGAAGAGGCCCGCCGAGCGCAACTCGAGCGGCCGCTCTGGTATGCGATCGCAGTGTGTCGCGTGTGGCTGCATACGCCGGTGCCGGAGGTCGCGGAAGGACCACTCGCTGCTGCCGCACCGCTGGCACCGCTACGCTGGTGGATGGGCGCACTCTTCGCGCGCACGCTGCCGCCACCCGCGCCGGAAGGGCCGCGCCACATTGCTCGCAGCATTGCGGCCCGCCTCTTGAACCTGCGCTATCTGTGGCAGCGCATGCCTCCTCGGCTCCTCGCCTACCACGCGTTCCACAAGGCGATCCGCGCAGCCAAGGAACGGCTGCGCCCGTCCAGCGCTGCCGAAGAATGAGGTCCCCCCGATGGGCCTGTGGCCCTTCCCCCCAGGGGGCCAGCCCTCTTGGGGCGGCCCGGCGAGGGCTCAAGGTGACATCCCCCCCGATGGGCCTGCGGCCCTTCCCCCCAGGGGGCCAGCCCTCTTGGGGCGGCCCGGGGAGGGCTGAGGTGACGTTCCCCTGACGGGCCTGAGGCCCTCAGCGCCCGACGACCCAGGCTGCGATGTTGCCGAGAAGTTCGTATAGCGCGAGATGGCTCGCCGCGAAGGAGCCCATGTTCGGAATGAAGTCCCACGGGAGCACCAGTCCGCTCCCGGGGAGGTGGGTCGGGGCGGCGATGGGCTCGATGCCCACGGCGCGAAACTCCCGCAGCGCTCGCCGGGTGTCGACCGCGTGGCTCACCACCGCCACCTTCGTGATGCCGGCCGCCTTGAGGATCTCGGCACTGAACAGGGCGTTCTCACGCGTGTTGCGCGCCCGCCCCTCACGCCAGCGGACCGGCACTGAATACTCCTTCTCGAGCACGTCGGCCATCACATCGGCCTCGGAGCGGGTGTTGGCGGTGGGACCCCCCGTCACCAGAATCGGCGCCTTGGACGACCGGGCCAGGAAAGCGGCGTAGCGCACTCGCTCGAGCGTGAGGATGCCCGGTGCATCGGTACCGAACTCCGGCGCCTCGGGCCGCAGCCCGCCGCCCATCACGACGATCGCCTGAGCCTCGCGGAGTTGATCGGGGCTCACGGGCGCCGCGACGCCCCCGATCGCCAATGTCAGCGTACCCGCGACCCACGGAATCGACAGCGCCATCAGGAAGAGCGCCACGAACCAGGCGATCGCGAGACCCAGCACGCGCCGCCGGGGAATCAAGGCAAGGGCCAGCGCCAGCAGCAGCACGGGGCCGACAGGGGGCAGCAAAGCGGTGCCAACCAGCTTTCGCAGCAGATACACCCATTGATCCATAACGAATCTCCGATCGTGGCTTACGCGCCGGTGAAAGTCGCGCCGCGATCCCTGGTCTCCAAGTGCCCGCGACGGCCAAATTTGCCTATTTTTGTCAGGTTCGTCGACACCGGCTCAAGTGTCGTCCGTAGACAACTGAATTCTCTCGAAAAGAGAATCCTGGCCCTGAACTTGCGTTTTGGAACCTGACAAGCTTTATTTCTAAATCATTAAAAATACATGTGTTTTTTTTGGTGACTTTGAGTTTTCACCGAGGTAGCATCCGTCCCCGAAGCTTCTCTTTCGAGAGGTTTGTGATGCTCCCGTGTCCTGGATGTCGTGCCCTTCGGCACTCAGCCTGTAGCCACCGCCGACAGCTCCTGGCGAGCGTCATCAAGACAACCACGAATGCGCCACCGGCGCCTTCGCTTCAGGGGTGAGATTCATGGTCCTGCTGCTCAACCAGCGCGTTCCCCTAGCCGCCGTCCTCGAGTTGGTGTTCGCCGGCGTCATCTTCTTCCTCGCTTGTGCTGTCACGCTGACCGGTATCGGAACAACGATCGTCGACAGCCACTTGGCGGTGTGGGCCGCCGCCGGCACGTACGCCATCCTCCAGCTGTCGAGCGTGCTTGCGTTTGGCGTACACCGCATGGAGCGCATGCGTTCCGCCACCCACTTCGCCCTGCGCATGAGCGGCAGTCTGCTGGCGGGGGGCACGGCAGCGTACCTGGTCCTGGGCATGTGGGCGGATGGTCATGCCTACCAGAGCGCCCTGCCGGTAGCGCTCCTGATGAGCGCCGCCGGCATGCTGATGGTACGGATGACCCTGATGGCCAGCGTGCAGATGGGCTGGCTCACGCACCGGATCCTGGTGCTCGGCACCGGGCCGGAGGCCGCCGCCGTAGAGCGCTCGATCCGGGATCACAACAAGTCCGGTGTCGTGGTTGCAGGCTTCTACCCACTCACCAACGGGTCGGCCGTGGCGGTGGACGCCGGCCGCATCATCCGCAACCAACCCTGCCTCGAGAAGAGCATCGCCGAGCTGGGTGTGCATGAAGTTGTCGTCGCGGTGCAGGACCAGCGCGGCGGCTTCCTGCCGGTCAAGGAACTGCTGGCCTGTCGCCTCCGTGGCGTGCGTGTCACCGACCTGCCCGGGCTGTACGAACGCGTGACGGGAGAAGTCCCGGTCGCGTCGCTCAAGGCGAGCTGGCTCATCTACGGTGAAGGATTCCGGCAGGGGCTGATGCGCCGCGCTGTAAAGCGTGCGTTCGACATCACCGCTTCCTTGATCCTGCTTCTGGTGGCCGCTCCGGTCATGCTGCTGACCGCGATCGCGATCTTGCTCGAGTCGGGCGGCCCGATCATTTTCCGTCAGGAGCGCGTCGGGCTCGGCGGGCGCACGTTCAGCGTGCTCAAGTTCCGCAGCATGGTCACGGACGCCGAGAAGGATGGCGTGCCGCGCTGGGCAAGCTCCGGCGATCCCCGTGTCACACGCGTCGGCCGCTTCATTCGCAAGACCCGCATCGACGAACTCCCGCAGATCTTCAACGTCTTCAAGGGCGAGATGAGCTTCGTCGGCCCCCGGCCCGAGCGCCCTTATTTCGTTGACCAGTTGAGCGAGCAGGTGCCGTTCTACGGCGCACGCCACACGGTCAAGCCGGGCGTGACCGGTTGGGCTCAGGTGCGCTACTGCTACGGCGCGACCGTCGAAGACGCCGTCCGCAAGCTGCAGTTCGACCTGTACTACGTCAAGAACCACAGCGTCTACCTCGACCTCCTGATCCTCTTTCACACCATTCGCGTGGTGCTGATGGGCTCTGGGGCCCGTTGAGCGGCGCCACTGGCTTCAACAGAAGGCCGCTGCCTTCCTAGCTTCACCTCGCGAGGGCGCATCCACGACCTCGCCGACCCGGCGTATCTTTTGCGTCCGGCCTCTCGTTGGCTCCTTTCACGCGCCGCAGAGAGCCTCGCAGAGTCACTTCGCCCCCACCCAGCACCTTTGAAGTCTGACCAGATCGCCCGATGAATTCCCCCGCGGCAATGCTGGCCATCGCCGGATATGCGCTCGGCGCGCTCGGTTTCATGGCCTTCGCCGCACAACTGCTGCTGCGCCGGAGCCGGACGCCTACGGCACGCAGACTCCTGCTCGCCGTCATCGCCGGCGCGGCCTGGGAGCTCGGTGGTATCGCTGTGATGACAACCGGCTCGCCCACGGCGTGGCTGGCCCACAGCCTGGCCGACGCGCTACGTTATGGCGCGTGGCTGTATTTTCTCGCGAGCTTGTTGCCGGCCAACGGCGGCAGCATCGGCGTGCTGATCCGGCGCTGGATTCCGGGGATCGCCACGGTCGTGCTGGCCGCCATCGCGTTCGGACCGTTCGCGGTCGGACGTGTCGCGACCGAAACCGCCGCGAGCCTTCCCATCATCACCATTGGTGTCTGGCTCGCCGCGTCGATTGCAGGTCTGGTGTTGTGTGAGCAGCTTTTCCGTTCCACGCCCGGTCAGCGGCGCTGGGCGATGAAACCGCTGTGTATCGGCCTGGCAGCGGCATTCGCTTTCGATCTCTTCATGTTTTCGGACGGTCTGCTGCTGCGTGCGATCGACCCTGAACTGTGGAGCGCACGCGGACTCGTGCATGCACTGACGCTACCGCTCATCCTGGTCGCCACCGCCCGCAATCGCGACTGGACCATCGACGTCGCAATTTCGCGTGGCATCGTGTTCGGCTCCACCGCCCTGCTTTTGTCCGGCATCTACTTGCTCATGGTCGCCGGTGCGGGCTACTTCGTCCGCATCTTCGGCGGCGACTGGGGCCGTACCGTCCAGGTCACGTTTCTGTTCGGCGCCCTGCTCACTCTGGTGGTGGTATTCACTTCGGGAACGGTGCGCGCACGCCTGCGCGTATTCATCAACAAGAATTTCTTCTCGTACCGCTACGACTATCGTCAGGAGTGGCTGCGCTTCACCCAGACGCTCGCCACCCCGGTCGACGGCCACAGCATCTTCGAACGTGTCATTCGGGGCCTCGCCGATCTGGTGGAAAGCCCCGGAGGGGTGCAATGGTGGCGCACCGATGACGGGAGTTTCCGCCCGGTAGGTCGCTGGAACGCCAATGCGATCGAAGCGATCGAGCCGGCAGGCAGCGGCTTCACTACCTTCCTTGGACGCACCGGCTGGGTGGTGGACCTCACCGATGTGCGGCGGCGACCGGAGCACTACGAAGAGCTCCGCCTACCAACTTGGGCGGACCAGATGTCGCAGATGTGGCTCGTGGTGCCGATGGTGGGCCGCGACGGGCTCGAAGGCTTCACGGTCCTTCTGCAACCGCGCACCTCCGTGGATCTCGATTGGGAAGTGCTCGATCTGCTCAAGACGGCATCGCGCCAGGCAATGGCTTTTCTTGGCCATGTGCAGGCGACCGAAGCACTCGTTCAGGCACGGCAATTCGAGGCTTTCAACCGTATGTCTGCGTTTCTCGTGCACGATCTGAAGAATCTCGTGGCCCAGCAGTCGCTGCTGCTGAAGAACGCCGAGCGACACTCGGGGAATCCTGAATTCCAGCGCGACATGCTCGACACGGTCCGGCACGTGGTCGAGCGCATGAACCGCCTGCTGCTACAGTTGCGCTCCGGCACCGCGCCGGTAGCCAACGCCTCGCCAGTGGACATCTCGGCGGCGCTCGACAGGCTCGTAGCCTATCATGCGCCGCGCGCGCAGCGGATCGAAGTCGAATCCAACGTGGGGCTACGCGTGCTGGCACACGAAGAACGGCTCGAACGTGTGCTCGGCCATTTGATTCAGAACGCGTTCGACGCAATGAACGGCAGCGGCACCGTGCGAGTTCGAGTGGTGGAACAGGAACCCAATGTAATGATCGAAGTGCGCGACCAGGGCCATGGCATGACACCGGAGTTCATCCGTGACGGCTTGTTCAAGCCGTTCGTATCGACCAAGTCGACGGGCATGGGTATCGGTGCCTATGAAAGCCGCGAGTACGTGAACGAACTCGGTGGCAGCATCGAAGTGGTGAGCGACCCAAGCATCGGAACCACATTTTGTGTGACCTTGCCGATGGCCGCGAGAGAACCGGAATCCGAATCCAGAAGGCATGCCGCATGACCGAAAAGCGCAAACCCCTGCTCGTGGTCGAGGACGACCCGGCCCTGCAGAAGCAGATGCGCTGGGCTTTCGATGCCTACGAGGTGCTCACCGCCAACGACCGTGAGTCCGCCATCGCGCAGTTGCGGCGCTTCGAGCCGGCCGTCATCACCATGGATCTCGGCCTGCCGCCCAAGCCGGATGACCCTGACGTCGGCTTCGAACTGCTCCAGGAGTTACTTTCGTATACACCCGACGCGAAGGTGATCGTGATCTCCGGCCAGCACGATCGCGCGAATGCCTTGCGTGCCATTTCGCTCGGCGCCTACGACTTCTGCGAGAAACCGTTCCAGCCGGAACTGCTCACGCTGATCCTGGAACGGGCCTTCCGGCTCTACGAGCTTCAGGCCGAGAATCGCAAGCTTCAGGAAGCAGCCGGCGGGTCGACCAGCGGCATTCTCACCCGCGATCCGGAGATGACCAAGGTCTGCCGCACCGTCGAGAAGGTGGCGGGCACCAACGCCACAGTCATGCTCCTTGGCGAGTCCGGCACCGGCAAGGAGTTGCTGGCCCGTTCCGTCCACGACAATTCCTCGCGCAAGGAGCGCAAGTTCGTCGCGATCAATTGCGCTGCCATTCCGGAGAATCTGCTCGAAAGCGAATTGTTCGGCTACGAGAAGGGGGCGTTCACCGGAGCGGTGAAACAAACCATCGGCAAGATCGAGATGGCGAGCGGTGGCACGCTGTTTCTCGACGAGATCGGTGATCTGCCGCTCGCGCTGCAGGCAAAGTTGCTGCGCTTCCTGCAGGAACGCGTCATCGAACGCATCGGCGGACGCGAGGAAATTGCGGTCGACGTGCGCATCGTGTGCGCTACCCACCAGGATCTCAAGACGCTGATCACGAACGGGCGATTCCGCGAGGACTTGTACTACCGTCTGGCGGAGATCGTGCTACGCATCCCGCCGCTGCGCGAGCGCAAGGGCGATGCCAATCTGCTCGCGCACGCGTTTGTGCGGAAATTCGCCGCCGAGAATCGACGCTCGACCCCGACCCTCCTGCCTATTGCCATCGATGCGATCGAGGTTCATGCGTGGCCAGGTAACGTGCGTGAACTGGAGAATTGTGCTAAGCGCGCGGTCATCATGGCCGAAGGTTCGACTCTTACTGCGGAAGACTTCGGTCTCGATCCGACGGAAGCGGATCCGGAGGCATTTAACCTGCGGCGCGTGCGCGACGAATCGGAGCGAAACGCCGTCGTGCGCGTTCTTGGACGCGTGAACGGCAATATCAGCAAGGCGGCCGAGATGCTGGGTGTCAGCCGACCCACGCTGTATGACCTGATGGAAAAGTACGGGATGCGCAGCTGACGCGCGCCAGCCCAAGATCGATCGGACCCCTTCTCGAAATGTCCATGACACCATTTGCCTCCAAGCGGGTCCTGCTGCCCGTCATTCTCCTCGCCCTCGCCGGATGCAAGGGCGAGAAATCGGAGGACTTCGTCGCCTCCGGCCGCGCGTTCCTCGACAAGCGCGATTTTCCTGCCGCCATCATTCAATTGAAGAATGCGGTGCAGAACGACACGAGTTCGGGCGAAGCCCGCTATTGGCTGGGCATTGCACTGCGCCGCGCGGGTGACGCCCCGGCGGCGGAGATCGAGTTGCGCAAAGCTGCGGCCGCCGGGTACACGCCAGACCTAGTTGCGCCCGAGCTGGTAGCGACCCTGCTGGAGATGGGTCAGTACGAAAAGGCCCTTTTGGAATCCGAGAAGTCCAAAGTCACGTCGGCGCGGGCGCGGGCCGACTTGCTGGCAGCGCAGGCGACAGCGAAGCTCGCGACTGGAAAGATCGACGATGCAAGGCGCCTCGCGGCCGAGGCTACCGGCATCGATGCGACCAGCCCGGCGCCCAGGATCATTCGCGCAAGGTTGTTGCTACTTGACCGCAAGGTCGACGAAGCGACGCAGCTCCTCGGCGAAGTCCTTGCAAGGTCTCCGGACGACTACGAGGCGCTACGCATGCAGGCAGATCTGTTGCTGGCACGAGGCACCGTCAAGGAGGCGATCGCAGTTTATGACCGCGTGATCGCGGTGCGCCCCACCAGCATTTCCACATTTCTGACGCTGATTCCGACCCTTATCCGCGAGCAAGATGTTCCGGGGGCCGAGATCCGGCTTGCATCATTGCGAAAGGTGGCAGGTGGCGCTCCGGGGGTACGCTATCTCGAAGCACTGGTGGCCTACGCCAAGGGCGATCGCATGACAGCACGCGACGCGGTGCGCCAGGTACTTAAGACTGGTACGGACTACCTGCCCGCGATGCTGCTCGCAGGCACGGTCGAGCATGACCTGGGCAACTATGTGGTGGCCGAAGACCTACTTCGAAAAGTCGCCGCCGCTGCCCCGAACGACCTGCGATCTAGACGCCTTCTCGTCTCGACCTACCTCCAGTCGAACCAGTTGAAGAAGGCTCGCGACGCGCTCGCAACGCTCATGAAACTCGATCCCGATTCGGCAGAGACCAACGTCCTGGCTGGCCGGGTAGCTGCTGCCTCGCGGGACCCGACTAAAGCTGCTGAGTACTTCCAGAAGGCGGTAACGAAGGATCCTAGCAACGCGACGTCGCGCACCCTGCTCGGTGCCGCCGACATGATGCGGGGAAACATCCAACGCGGTGTTGCGGAACTGGAGGCTGCTTCCGCAGCAAATCCAGATCGCATCGAAGCCGACGTGGCGCTGGTCCGATACTATATGGAGCAGAAGCAGGTGGATAAGGCCGCACAAGCCGTTGAAGCACTTGCCAAGAAGCAGCCGAACAATCCGCAGACGGCCAACCTCCGCGGGGGGGTGCTGCTTTCCAAAGGTGACGTTGTAGGCGCACGCCAAGCATTCGAGCAGGCCCTCGCGCTGAAACCCACCTTCGTCCCAGCGGCGAATAACTTGGCCGCTCTCGATCTGCGTGACAAGAAACCCGCTGCCGCGATGGATCGCTATCGCAGCATTCTCGCGAAGGACCCGAAACAGACCGAGGCTGCTTTGATGCTAGCCGCAACACTCCAGCGCAATGGAGGCAAGCCGGCCGAAGTGGACAAAGTACTGAACGAAGCGGTCCGTGCTGATCCCGCGAATGTTCAGATTCGCCTCGCCCTGGTCACACACTATCAGCAGACCGATCGCAAGAAGGAGGCCTTGGAATCCGCCCAGCAGGCGCTCGCATCTGTACCCGACGATCCACGACTGCTTGCTGTACTGGGGCGTGCCCAGATGACAAACAGCGAGTACACCCAAGCCGCGACCACATTTGGCAAGTTGGCTACTTTCGAACCCCAGAGCGTCGACCCGCTGGTGCGACAAGCAAGCGCTTATGCTGCCGGCCGGGACTTCATCAGCGCGCGATCAGTGCTCATTAAGGCGATCGACATCCAGCCGGACAACGTGATGCTGCGGGCCGCCCTCGTAGACTTGGGATTGGGTGAACAGAAGCCCGAAGCTGCAATTGCCGATGCCCGGGCAATGCAGAAGAAGTGGCCTCGAGCCAGCGCTGGATACATTGCCGAGGCCGCAGTACTTCTGAATCAGAAGCGGACTCAAGAGGCCGAAACGCTCTTGCGTTCGGCGATGCGCACAGTCGAAGACACTGGTACCGCTCTGCAGATGTTCTCGCTCCTACTCAATACGGATCGCGCGATGGAAGCAGAGAAGTTCGCTACTGAATGGGTAGCCAGTCGCCCCAAAGACGCTACCCTTGCAGCAGCCGCCGGCGAAGACAGCCTGGCGCGGCAGGACTACGCCACGGCAATCCGCTGGTATCGTGCGGCGCTCAAAGCCCGCCCGAACAATCCGGTACTGCTCAACAATCTCGCTTGGGCGCTGGGCCAGCTGAAGGATCCCCAGGCCATGGCGACTGCCGAGAAGGCGCGGGCCCTTGCACCGAACAATGCGGCGATCATCGATACCATCGGCTGGCTGCAACTCCAACAGGGCAATGCCGACGCAGCGGTGACCACTCTCGCTCGCGCAGTGTCCCTGGCTCCCGGCGCCGCACCCGTGCGCATGAACCTGGCCCGCGCGCTGATCGCCGCAGGTCGCAAGGACGATGCGAAAGAGCAGCTCCAGGCCATCGCAGGTCTGACTGCACCCCAGACGATCAAGGACGAAGCCGAGAAGCTGCTCGGTTCGCTCTGACAACAACTTCAATCACGCAGGAATCAGTACCCATGCCCACTGTCGCCGTCGTAGGACTAGGCTACGTCGGACTCCCGCTCGCCGTGGAGTTCGGCAAGAAGACCCCCACCATCGGTTTCGATCTGTCGACCGCAAAGATCGATGCGTACAGGCGCTTCGTCGACCCCACTGGAGAGGTGAGCGGCGACGACCTGCGCGCCGCCAAGCAGTTGCGGGTGACGACCGACGCTGCCGCGCTCAAGGAAGCGGATTTCATCGTCGTGGCCGTGCCCACCCCGGTCGACGATGCGCACCAGCCGGACTTTTCACCGCTCGTCGGCGCGAGCACGTCGGTCGGCCGCAATCTGAAGAAGGGTGCCGTCGTGGTGTTCGAGTCCACGGTGTATCCGGGAGCGACGGAGGAAGTCTGCGTTCCGATCATCGAACGCGAATCGGGCTTGAAGTGGAAGTCCGGCTTCTTCGTCGGCTATTCGCCTGAGCGCATCAATCCGGGCGACAAGGAACGCACGGTCACCAAGATCGTGAAGGTGGTGTCGGGCGATACACCGGAAACCCTCGAGAAGGTTGCGGCCCTGTACGAGAGCGTCATCACCGCGGGCGTGCATCGCGCCAGCAGCATCGCCGTGGCGGAAGCCGCGAAGGTGATCGAGAACACGCAGCGCGACCTCAACATCGCGCTGATGAACGAACTCGCCCTGATCTTCCACCGGCTCGGCATCGATACGCTTGAGGTGCTGAAGGCGGCCGGTACCAAGTGGAACTTCCTGCCCTTCCGTCCCGGCCTGGTGGGTGGTCACTGCATCGGTGTCGATCCCTACTACCTCACGTACAAGGCCGAGAAGACCGGTTATCACCCGCAGGTGATCCTGGCCGGTCGCCGCATCAACGACAACATGGGCAAGTACGTCGCCGAACAGACCGTCAAGCGCATGATCCGCGCCGGTTCGCCGATTCAGGGCGACGACGTGATCGTGCTCGGTCTCACGTTCAAGGAGAACTGCCCCGACACGCGTAACACGCGCGTGATCGACGTCATCCATGAACTGGAGTCGTATGGCGCACGCGTGCACATTCATGACCCCGTTGCCGATGCCGCCGAGGCCAAGCACGAATACGGCGTGACGTTGACGCCCTGGGACAAGCTGCCCAAGGCCAAGGCCGTGGTGCTGGCCGTCTCGCACAAGGAATTCGTCGATCGGTCCGCACAGGAGATCGCCGGGCTCATGAAGTCGGGCGGGGTGCTGATCGATGTGAAGTGCGCCGCGGATCCGCAGGCCTATCGCGCCGCCGGCATCGACGTCTGGCGCCTGTGAGGCGCATGCACGATGTTTGACGCCGCGGCTCTGCTCGGCGGGCGCCGTGCGCGCTGGCTCGTTACCGGGGGTGCCGGCTTCATCGGCTCGCACCTGGTGGAGCATCTGCTGCGGGCCGGCCAGGACGTCGTCACCCTCGACAACTTCGCCACGGGCCATCGCCGGAACCTGGAAGAAGTCGAGGCGACGGTTGGTCCCGACGCCCGCGAGCGCCATCGCTTCATCGAAGGCGACATCCGCGATCCGGCCGCCTGCCGTGAAGCTTGCGCCGGCGTGACGTACGTCCTGCACCAGGCCGCGCTGGGTTCGGTGCCGCGATCGATCGAACACCCGGCCGATTCACACGCGTCAAATGTGACCGGGTTCCTCAACATGCTGGTCGCAGCGCGTGACGCGGGTGCGCAGCGCTTCGTCTACGCCTCTTCGAGTTCCGTGTATGGCGATCATCCGGGCTTGCCCAAGGTCGAAGCCGAGACCGGCGAGGTGCTCTCCCCCTACGCGGCCACCAAACTCGCGAACGAGATCTACGCGCGCGTGTTCCTGCGCTGCTACGGCCTCGACACGGTCGGCCTGCGCTATTTCAATGTGTTCGGGCCGCGCCAGGATCCGAACGGTCCGTATGCCGCAGTAATTCCCAAATGGGTCGAAGCGCTGCTCCGCCATGACACCGTGTGGATCAACGGCGACGGTGAAACGACGCGCGACTTCTGTTACGTCACGAATGCCGTGCAGGCGAACCTGCGTGCGGCGATCGCAGCGGATGGGGCTGTGCCGGGCGAAGTGTTCAACGTGGCTGTCCACGACCAGACTTCGCTCAACGAGCTTTTCTCGACTTTGCGCAGCTTGCTGACCGCGACCGATGCGACCATCGCGCAGAGCCAGCCGCAGTATCGCGACTTCCGGTCCGGCGACGTGCGCCATTCGCTCGCCGATGTCTCGAAGGCACGGCAGCTCCTGGGTTATGTTCCCTCCCACACGTTGCGCGCGGGATTGCAGGAGGCACTGCCATGGTACGTTCGACAAGTGCGATGATTTTCGCCTGGGGGCGGGTGCTGGTAGCCTGCTCGATGTTAGTCATGGCAGTCTCGCCAGCCGTGGCCGGCAACGAAGAAGCGATCGCAAAGGTGAAGGCCTCGATCGTCGCGATCGGCACGTATCAACCATCGCGCAACCCTGCGTTCAGTTTCAGCGGAACCGGTTTCGCCGTGGGCGACGGAACGCTGGTGGCCACGAATGCCCACGTGATTCCCGGCGCGCTCGACGTGGAGCGGCGCGAGAACGTGGTGGTGGCGATTCCGAACTACTCCGGCGGCCAGTCGGCGGTCCTGCAGGCGCAGCTGGTCGCGATCGATCGCGAAACCGACCTGGCACTCCTGTCCATCCAGGGGCGTACCCTGCCCGCGCTGCAACTCGCCACCGGCACTCCGTTGCGCGAAGGGCAGAACCTGTTGTTCACGGGCTATCCGATCGGTGCGGTGCTGGGCCTGATTCCGGCAACGCACCGCGGCATGGTGGCCGCGCTCACGCCGATCGCCATTCCGCGTGCTCGTGCCGGTGAACTCGACGCCGCGACGATCAAGCGGCTTTCCGCCGCGACACCGTTCACGGTCATCCAGCTCGATGGCACCGCTTACCCCGGCAACAGCGGCAGCCCGCTTTACGACGAGAACGGTGTGGTGGTCGGCATCATCAACATGGTGTTCGTCAAAGGTTCTCGCGAGAACGCGATCACGAACCCCAGCGGAATCTCCTACGCGATTCCGGTGCAGGCGCTGACCGAACTGATCGCCAATCGCAAGCGGTGAAGCGCACGACGCACGGAACTCCGCACCGCGCTGCCCCCATCCCAACCTTCCCCCACCAGAGGTGGGGGAAGGGGTGTACGTCCCCTCCCCCCGCTATGCCGGGGG
>LNFM01006749.1_pt1 | contig 26125 bp, 30 predicted proteins | sample 596031 | NCBI WGS metagenome assembly LNFM01 (sample SAMN04254537, study PRJNA301005) | activated carbon metagenome | isolation source: dual media filters at the Ann Arbor, Michigan drinking water treatment plant | place: USA: Ann Arbor | reverse complement strand
ACGTGGCCCTGCCGTACCTGCAGGCCCACAACCGGGTCTACAAGACGTTCGCGGTGCGCGGCCTGCAGCACGACGTGGTGTTCATCGGCGGCGGGAAGCTGGGCATGCCCGAGTCGGCCCTGCTGGCCTTCGCGCTGGGCGCGGACATGGTCCACGTGGCCCGTGAGGCGATGATGGCGGTGGGCTGCATCCAGGCGCAGCGCTGCCACACCGACAAGTGCCCCACCGGCGTCGCCACCCAGTCGGCCTGGCTGCAGCGCGGCCTCGACCCGGAGCTGAAGTCGGTGCGGCTGGCCAACTACGTGACGGTGCTGCGGCGCGAGCTGGTGGCGCTGGCCCGCACGTGCGGCCACCCGCATCCCGCGTTCATGACGCCCGACCACTTCGAGTTCCTCACCGGCGGCCGGGCGGAGCCGGCGACCGAGCGCTTCGACCTGCTGCCCGGTTGGACGACGCCGCGCCGCGAGGACCTCGCGGAGGTCACCCGGATCATGGCCGGCGAGACCGCCGCGGGCGCGTCACCGGAGGCCTCGCGAGGTAGCATGGCCGCATGACCGAGGATCACGGCACGCTGCGGCCCGCGTGGCACTGGTACGCCCTCGCGGCGGTCCTCCTGCTGGTCCTGCTGGGACTGGACCTGGCCGGCGCCCTCGACGTCCTGGGACCCAGCGGGCCCTAGTGCGCGCGGTCGTCACCCCGTCGACCGGGGCGGCGCCGGCGCTGCGCGAGGTCCCAGAACCGGGGGCGCTGGTGCGGCTGGCCGCGGCGGGGCTCAACCCCGTCGACCTGGCGATCGCCGCCGGCCGCTTCTACCTGCCGGTTCCCGATGCGCCGCGAGTCGCCGGTGCCGAGGCCGTCGGCGTGGTGGTGCGCTCGGGCGTCCACGCGCCCGGGACGCTGGTGTGGAGCCTGGAGCCCACGGGGCGCTTCGGCGAGGTGTTCTCGGCGGCCGACGCCGCGCTGGTCCCGGTGCCCGACGGGCTCGGGCCGGTGGAGGCCGCCGCGATCGGCATCGCGGGCCTCGCGGGCTGGATGCCGGTGCGTGACCGCGGTGCCCTGCGGGAGGGCGAGACGGTCGCGGTGCTGGGGGCGGGCGGCGTGGCGGGGCAGGTGGCGGTCCAGGCGGCCGTGCTCGGCGGGGCGGGACGGGTGATCGCCCTCGCCCGCGGCGCGGCGTCACTGGACCGGGCCCGGTCGCTGGGGGCCCACGACGCGATCGCGCTCACCGAGGGGGACGACCCCGGCGCGGCGCTGCGGCGGGCGGCGCCCGGCGGCGTCGACCTGCTGGTGGACACGCTCTGGGGCGCGCCCCTCGCGTCGTGCCTGGCGGCGCTCGGCCGCGGCGGGAGGGTGGTGCAGGTGGGCAGCTCGGCCGGCCAGTCGGCCCCGATCGTGGCGGGCCCGCTGCGCGGCGGGCGCATCGACATCCGCGGCTTCTCGGTGTTCAGCGAGGCGCCCGAGGACCTGGGCTCGGCGTACGCGGCGCTGGCACGGGCCGTGGCGCGCGGTGAGGTGCGCATCGACGTCCGGTCGTTCCCGCTGGAGGACGCGCCGGAGGCCTGGGCCCTGCAGGCGGCCGGGACCGGCGGCGCGAAGCTCGTGCTCGTCCCGTGATCTGGGTGCAGGAGCAGGTGGTGCTCGCGGCGCGCCCGCGCGGCGTCCACCTGGTCACCCGCGACCTGTTCGGCGCCGTTCCGGGCCTCGACGGCATCGCCGTGGGGATGGTGCACCTGTTCATGTCGCTGGCCCTGAACGAGAACGCGAGCCCCGACGTGCGGCGCGACCTGGACCGCTGGTTCGACCACGTGGTGCCCGACGACACCCCGTGGTTCGAGCACACCCTCGAGGGGCCCGACGACATGCCGGCGCACGTGAAGTCGGTCATCGTCGGCAGCTCGCTCACCATCCCGCTGCGCGACGGGCGCCCGCTGCTGGGGACCTGGCAGGGGGTGTACCTGTGCGAGCACCGCGACCACGGCGGGTCGCGGGCCGTGGTGGTCACCGCATGGGGCGCGCCGGGCTGAGCGCCCGGGCGCCCGGCGTGGCCGGGCGCCGCCGGGCCCGCCCCGCGTCAGTCCTCCAGGGGATCCACGCCGCCGCGCGCCGCGCCGCCGGGCATCTCCAGCAGATCGCCGCCGCGCCCGCCCGCCCCGGCGCGGTCCGGCCCCGCGCCCACCAACCGGAGCCCGGGCGCGGCCGGCGCGGCCACCGGCACCGGATCACGCATCCGCACCGCGCGCACCAGGGCCCGCCCCGGGCTCCAGACGGTCGCGCCGCGCACCAGGAAGCGGGCGCTGGCGACCATGGACTCCAGGCAGGTCACGGTGGGCGCCCAGCCGCCGCCGGGCCGCGGGGCGGGGGAGAACCGCATCAGGGGCAGCCCGCCGTCGGCGGCGCGGCGGTCCCGGTCGGCCGGCTCGGCCAGGCCGTGCCCGATGACCGCGGTCTCCACCAGCAGCATGCCGCCGGGGCGCACCAGGCCCGCCAGGGTGTCGAGCGCGAGCAGCGGGTGCCGCAGGTCCTCCAGCAGACCCAGGCACAGCACCAGGTCGAAGGGCCCCCCGGCCTCCTCGCCCAGGTCGTAGATCTCGCCCGGCACGGAGGCGACGCGGGAATGGCGCAGCTCACGCGCCAGCAGGAACCCGTCGCTCGGGGCGCCCAGGTGGGCGGCGCTCACCCGCGCGCCGCGGTGCTCCATCTCGAAGGCGAAGAAGCCGTCCTGGCAGCCGGCCTCCAGCACGCGCAGCCCGTCCATGCGCGGGGCCAGGTCCAGACGCCGCAGGAGGGGGAGTGGATCGGCCTCCCCGGGGGCATGGACGCCGGGCACGACCTCGAAGGACTGGCGCCACGCGGCCTCCGGGACGGTGACGCCGGTCGCGATGCGGGCACTCATCGCAGCCTCCTGTCCGGGGCTCGCGGCCCCATTGGTCCACGTGCCCCCCGCTTCGGCACGACGTGCGCGGACTTGATGGGCAGATCGTCATGGAAATGACATGACGAACGACATCACGGGTGCCTCGTGCGTGCGCGAGGCTTGGCGCGTGGAGGCGCCGGTCCCCATCGCGCAGGGCAACGGGGCCACATGGCGCCGCGCCGTGGTGCGGGTGGTGCGTGACGACCGGTCATGGATCGCCTCGGCGCTCGCGGTGTCCCTCCTGATCGGCTGGGGCGGCGATGACGCCAGCGGCCTGGCATGGCTGAACCCCGTTGCGCTCGCGCTCCTGCTGGCGGTGCGGTGGGCCGACGCGCGGCGCGGACCCCGGCGGTGGGCGGCCCCGCGCGTGGCGGCGGGCCCGCTGGTGGCCGCCATGGGCTGGGCGGCGGGGATGGCGTACGAGCTCACGCTCGCCGCCGGTGGTGACGGGTACGGCGGCATGCACCCCGAGACCGGACCGTCCTTCGTCATCGCCCAGGGCTACTACGTGCCGGCGGCGCTGGTGACGTGGTGGGCGGTGCGGCGGCACGGGCTGGACACGCGGCGGGCGTTCTTCTTCGCGGGCGCGATGGCGTGGTACGAGGCGCTCACCGTCGGCGCCGTGTCCCTGATCTCACCGCTGTTCGTGCTCGCACCGGCGCTGGCCGCCTACTACGTCACCACCTACGCGCTGTTCGGGATGGCCGGCCTGCTGCTGATCGACCACCGGCGGGTGGCGGGTGCGGAGCCGCGGCCCATCGGGATGCGCCGCCTGCTGCTGCTGGGGGCGCTGGCCGGATCCGCCTGCTGGGCCGTCTTCCTGGCCTGGTCGTATCTGGCGGCCGCCCTGTTCGGCTTCGCGCTCTGACGGCCCGTGCCGGCTACCCGTACCTGCGCTCGAGCCCCTGGTGGTGCGGCAGGTCCGTGACCTGCTCGAAGTCGTGGAAGGACACCATGCGGTCCAGGTGGTCGCGCATCGTGCCCTCGCGCCGCAGGGTGGTGAAGGCCTCCCGCAGCGCCCGCGTGGCCGAGAACAGCCCCGCCAGCGGCGTCACGATCAGGTCGAAGCCAAGGTCGTGCAACTCGGCGGGGGTGAGCAGGGGGGTCCGGCCGCCCTCCACCATGTTCGCCACGCGCACCGCGCCGGGCGTGGCCTCGGCGATGGCGCGCAGCTCGTCGACCGACCGCGGCGCCTCCACGAAGATCGCGTCGACCCCCACCTCCATCGCCGCGCGCGCCCGGGCCAGGGCGTCCTCCAGCGAGACCGCCGCGCGGGCGTCCGTGCGGGCCACCAGGAACAGGTCCACGCCCTCGCGCGCCAGGTCCCGCACCGCCCGCAGCTTGGCGAGCCACTCCGCCGCGGGGACCACGCGCTTGCCCTCGAAGTGCCCGCACTTCTTGGGCCACTCCTGGTCCTCCAGGAAGATGCCGGCCGCCCCGGCGGCGTGGAACTCGCGGGCGGTGCGCATCGCCGACAGGGCGTTGCCGTAGCCGGTGTCGGCGTCCACGATCACCGGTCCGCCGGCGACCCGGCACACCTCGCGGGCGGTCTGCGCCATCTCGGTCTGGGTGAGGTAACCGAAGTCCGGGGCCGCCAGCCGGGCGGCGGACACCGAGTAGCCCGACACGAACGACACCTCGAACCCGGCCTCCGCGGCCAGGCGCGCGCTCAGCGCGTCGTACACGCCGGGCATGTTGATCGTGCGTCCCGCGGCCAGCAGCTCGCGGATCCGCGCGGCGCCGGTCACAGGTCCACCTCCACAGGCACGCCCACGAGGCTCCCGTACTCGGTCCATGCACCGTCGTAGTGGCGGGCGGGCACGCCCAGCAGCTCGTGCAGGGCCAGCCAGGTGTGCGACCCGCGCTCCCCGATGCGGCAGTACACGATGCACTCCTCCTCCGGGCGCAGCCCGGCGTGGTCGAAGATCGCCCGGATCTCGTCGTCGGTGCGGTACGCGCCGTCCTCGCGGACCAGCGCGAACCACGGCACGTTGACGGCGCCCGGGATGTGGCCGGGCACCTGCGCCTGCTCCTGCGGCAGGTGCGGCGGGGCCAGCATCTCGCCGCGGAACTCGGCGGGGGCGCGCACGTCCACCAGCCGGATCCCCGGGGTGTCGATGGCGGCGATGACCTCGTCCCGGCCCACCCGGAACGCCTCGCGCACCGGGGCCAGCGGGCCCGGATCGGCGTGCGGGGTCTCCGCCGTGGCCCGCGTGAGCCGCCGGCCCTCCATCTCCCAGCGGCGCCGGCCGCCGTCCATCAGGCGCACGCGGTCGAACCCGCTGTGGCGCAGCAGCCAGTACGCGTACGCGGCGAACCAGTTCGCGTTGCCCCCGTAGAGCACCACCGTGGTCTGCGGCCCCACGCCGCTGCGGCGCAGCAGCTCGGTGACCCCCTCGGGGCCGATGATCTGGCGGCGCACCGGGTCGCGCAGGTCGTCGCGCCAGTGCCAGCCGATCGCACCGGGGATGTGGCCGCGCGCGTGCGCCGTGGTGTCCTCGTCCACGTCGATGAGGCGAACCGAGGGATCGCCGAGCGCGTCCTCCACCCACCGGGTGTCGACAAGCACCGACTCCCGTGCGCGGCGGGGCTCCGTCATCGCCTCCAGGCTAGCGTTCCCGGGGCGGTACGATGCGGCGCGTGAGGGGGACCGGATGAAGGTACTGGTGTGCGGCAGCACGAGCTGGCGCTGGCCCGACGAGGTCGCGGCGCGGCTGACGGCGCTCGCCGACGAGGCCGGCGGCGACGGCGGCCGGCTGGAGGTCGTCACCGCGGGTGCCGGCGGGGCGGACCGCTTCGCCGAGGCGGTCGCGCGGGAGCTGGGGGTGGACCGCGTGGTGTTCCGCAGCGGGTGGGACGAGGCGGGCCAGGCATCGCGTCACGACCACGTGCCGCGGATGATCGCGGAGCGCCCCGACCTGGTGCTCGCGTTCCGGGACGCGGGGGACAGCCCGGGCACCGACCGCATCGTCGCCGCGGCGCGCGAGGCGGGCATCCCGGTGACCGAGGTCACCCCGCCCGCGGCGTGACGCGGCGACCTTAACCGGGGCCTAACGCCCGCGGGACGACCGTCACGGGTCCCGCCCCGTGACCGCGTTGTAGCATCGCCCCCATGCGCTCACGAATGCGTTTCATGGTCGCCATCTCGCTCGCGGCGGTGCTCGGCGGATGGCTCATCTGGACCAGCATCGGCGGGTCGATGGAGACGTACGCCTCACCGGGCCAGATCTCCGGCGTCGCGGCGGGTGAGACCATCCGGCTGAACGGCCTGGTGAACGAGGCACCCGTCGACGCCGCCGAGCGCGCGCAGTCGGCGGACGGGCTCACCTTCTGGGTCCAGGAGAAGTTCGATCCCTCCAAGCGGATCAAGGTGGTCTACCGCGGCAGCGTCCCCGACGCGTTCCGCGTGCGCCGCGAGGTGGTCATCACCGGGCGCATGGAGAACGGCACGTTCATCGCCAAGCGGAACTCCCTGGTGACGCTCTGCCCGTCGAAGTTCACCGACACGCCCGCGACCGACACGCCCGCGGCCGGCGGTTCCAAGGGATCGAACTGATCTCGTGAGCCTGCTCGGCCGCGCGCTGCTCCTGCTGGCGCTGCTGTGCGCCCTGTACGCGATCGGCGCGGCGCTCATGTCGCGCCGGGGCGGCCGGCGCTCCCTGCAGCTGTCGGCCGAGCGGGCCGTGTACGCCATGTGCGGGCTGGTCACCGCGGCCACCCTGCTCATGCTGTTCGCGCTGGTCACCGACCAGTTCGAGCTTCGGCACGTGGCCGAGTACTCCAGCTCCACGCTCGCGACCAAGTTCAAGATCGGCGCGCTCTGGGCGAGCCAGGCCGGCTCGCTGCTGCTGTGGGCCTGGATCATGTCCGGGTACGCGGCGCTCGCGGTCTGGCTCAACCGGCGGCGCAGCCGGGAGCTCATGCCGGTGGTGACCGCCGTGCTGATGGCGATCGCCGCGTTCTTCCTGTTCATGCTCAGCTTCCTGAGCAGCCCGTTCGAGACGCTGGGGAGCACGCCCGCCGAGGGCCGGGGCCTCAACCCCCTGCTGCAGAACGAGTACATGATGGCCCACCCGCCGCTGCTGTACCTCGGCTACGTGGGGCTGTCCATCCCGTTCGCCTTCGCGATCGCCGCGCTGGTCACCCGCCGGCTCGACACGCAGTGGATCGGCCACATCCGCCGCTGGACCGTCGTGTCCTGGCTGTTCCTGGGCATCGGCATCCTGCTCGGCTCGCGGTGGGCCTACCACGAGCTCGGCTGGGGCGGGTACTGGGCCTGGGACCCGGTCGAGAACGCCGCGTTCATGCCCTGGCTGGTCGCCACGGCCTTCCTGCACTCCGTGATGGTCCAGGAGCGCCGGGGGATGCTGAAGGTCTGGAACATGGTGCTGGTCGTGCTGACCTTCATCCTGGCCCTCTTCGGCACGTTCCTCACGCGGTCGGGCATCGTGGCCTCCGTCCACGCGTTCGGCGAGAGCACGCTCGGGCCGTTCTTCCTGGGCTTCATCCTGGTGGCGCTCGGCGGCTCGCTGGCGCTGCTCTTCACGCGCCTGCCGGAACTGCGCAGCCGCCACTCGCTGGAGAGCTACATCAGCCGCGAGGCGGTCTTCCTCTACAACAACCTGCTGCTGGTCGGGCTCGCGTTCGCGGTGTTCTGGGGCACCATCTTCCCGGTCATCACCGAGGCCGTGCAGGGCGAGAAGATCACGGTCGGCATCGGCTTCTACAACCAGGTGGCCATGCCCATCGGCATCGCGCTCCTGGTGCTCACCGGCGTCGGGCCGCTCATCCCGTGGCGCAAGGCGTCCGGCGCGCAGCTGCTGCGGCGGTTCGCCACTGCGGGCGCGATCGCCCTCGCCAGCGTCCCGGTGCTGCTGCTGTTCACGGATGCGTGGCAGAACTTCTGGGCCGGCGTCGTCTTCACGGCATGCGTGTTCGTGGTGGCGTGCATCGGGGGCGAGTTCTGGCGCGGCACGAAGGTCCGGCACGCGCTGGGCGGCGTCTCGTGGCCCGGGGCGGCGGTGCAGCTGGTGTCGCGGAATCGCCGGCGCTACGGCGGCTACATCGTGCACCTGGGCGTCGTGCTGCTGTTCGTCGGACTGGCCGGCTCCAGCGCCTTCACCACCCAGCGCGACTTCGCGCTCAACACCGGCCAGCGGGGCGAGGTGGCCGGGTACACGATCGTCAACGAGGGCTTCACCCGCGAGCGCGACGAGCACAAGGGCACGGTCTCGGTGGCCCTCGGCGTGTTCAAGGACGGCGAGCGCGTCACCACCCTCCGGCCCGCCCGCGACTTCTACTTCGCGAGCCAGCAGCCCTCCACCGAGGTGGCGCTGGACAGCCGGCCGGGACGCGACCTGTACGCCGTCCTCGGCGGCCTGGACGAGCGCGGCCTGGCGCGCGTCTCCATCTTCGTGAACCCGCTGGTGATGTGGCTCTGGATCGCCGGGTTCGTCATGTTCCTGGGCGGCCTCATCGCCGCCTGGCCCGGACCGCGCGCGCGGCGGCAGGAGCAGGAATCCACGTCGGCGCTCACCCGCGCCGCCCGCTGAGCCCGTCGCGGTGACCGCCGTCGTCGTCGCCCTCGTGGTGATCCTCTGCGCCGTCCTGGCGGTCGCCGTCGCGTGGCCGCTGCTGCAGCGGGAGCCGGAGGTGGACGACCCCGCCGACCGGGACGCCGAGCGGCGGTCCCTCGAGGACGAGCTGCACCAGTCGCTGTCGGCGATCAAGGAGATCGCGTTCGACCGGGACTCCGGGCACCTCTCGGAGGAGGACTTCGCCGCGCTGGACGCCGACGAGCGGGCCCGTGCGATCGAGCTCATGCGCCGCCGCGACCGGCTCGCGTCCGGGGGGACGGAGTCCGGGGCGTGAGGCCGCGCGCGCTGCGGGCCGCGCTGGGGGCCGTCGTGGCGCTCCTGGTGGCCCTGCTGGCGTCGGGCTGTGCCGCCCGCATGCAGATGACGGTGGAGATGGACCGCGACGGCCGCGGGACCGTCACGCTCACGCTGCGGATGGACCAGTCGTCCCTGCAGACCCTGGCGCTGTCGGCGGACGACCCCGAGGCGGTGGGCGCGCGTCTGGAGCCCCTGCTCGACGACGGCGGCTGGTTCCCGGCGGGCGGCGGGGAGAGCGTGCGGAACACGTTCTCCGTGTCCACCTCCGACGACGGGTCGCTGACGCTCTCGAGCGTCAAGCGGTTCGACAACGTGGATCAGCTCACGCGGATCGTCGACCACCCGCGCAACCTGCGCGCCCTCACCGGGGAGGGCCTGGGGCTGGAGTCGATCTTCCTGGGTCTGCCGGACCTTCCGCAGCAGACCCCGCTGCTGAACGAGTTCAGCTTCACCCTGGGCGACGGCACCGGCGACAACCCGGGCTTCAATCTGTTCGCGCGCGGGGGCATCGGCGACATTGGGGAGCAGACCTGCCAGGGCAACCGGGCGCAGGGGTTCTCCAGGACGCTGCGCGACGCGCTGGAGATCGAGTACCGGTTCCGGCTGCCCGGCGGTCCGGGGGCGACGAACGCCACCGAGTCGAGCGCCTCCGACAACGTGTGGCGCATCCGCTACGAGGACTGCCCGGCGCTGCAGGCGGAGTCGGGCGGGGGCAGCTCCAGCACGCTGGTGAACGGCATCATCCTCGGAGCGCTTTCGGCGTTTCTGATCATGGTGTTCCTGGTGCGCGGCATCCGCCGCCGGCGGAATCGGCGTTCCGAGACGTAAGAGTTGCCGTCAATCGGTTCAAGATGTGAGACATCCGTGCCGATGCGCTTGACCGACGTCCGCGGACGCCCGTAAAGTCCGCGCCGATCGTGCCCTCGCCCGATGACACCCCGATTCCGGTGGTTCGTCAGGGGCGACTGGAAAGGCCCTGACACCGTTGTCATGGCAGACCGAGGAGCCCGAGTCATCAGGCCCAAACGATTGCGCCATGCCTCCCCTGCCGGGAAGCTTCGAAGTCCCTGGTGGGTGACCCTCGTGGCGGCGCTCATCGCCGCAGTCTTCTCGTCGATGGCCACCGCCGTCGACATCCCGACGGACACGTCGGCCAGCCCCGCGCCAGCCGCGCCACCGGTGCCCGACACCGCCGCCGCGCCCGCTCCGGCCGCGGCCCCCGCACCCGCCCTCGTGGCGGCACCCGTCACCCTCCGCGTCGGCTCCTTCGGCGCCATCGTTCGCGACCTGCAGCGTGAGCTGCGGCGTCGCGGCCAGCGCTACGTCAGGGTCGACGGTGCCTTCGGCCCGGCCACCCGCCGCGCCGTCCGTGTGGTCCAGCTCCGGCTGCGCATGCGGCCCAGCGGCGTCGCGACGCCCGCGTTCCTGAAGCGCCTGGGCATCCAGACCTCGCGCTCGGCGTCCGGCGGCGCGCCCGTCCCGGTGGGCGTCACCCAGCCGCTGCCGCTCGGCGCGCGGTACCTGCGCACCTTCCCGGCCCTGGGCACGTACACGTACACCGACGACTGGCACGCCCCGCGGCACCAGGGCGTCCACGAGGGCAACGACATCATGGCCGACCGCGGCACCCCGCTGGTCGCCGTGGCCGACGGCACCATCAAGCGGCTCACGCGCACCGAGACGGGCCTGGGCGGGATCTACATCTGGCTCCAGGACACCGCCGGCAACGAGTACTACTACGCGCACATGGACACCATCGCGGCCGGGCTCGAGGCCGGCACGAGGGTCCGCGTGGGCCAGGTCATCGGCACCATCGGCAACACGGGCGACGCACGCTACGGCGCGCCGCACCTCCACTTCGAGATCCACCCGGGCGGCGGCGAGCCGATCAACCCGTACACGGAGCTCGTGGCGGTCGATCCCGCCCGGGGCCGCTGAGCAGGTCGTCCGAGGGGGGCGGCGGGCCAGGAGTCCGCCGCCCCGCAGCGAACACGCCCATGGTGCGACCCATCCGTCATGCCCGCCTGCGCGCGGTGGCCATCGCCGCCGCCGTCGCCGGGGCCGCCGCCGTCGGCGCCGGGGCCCTGCTGGCCGCGCCGTCGCCCTCCGACACCAAGCAGGAGGTCGACGAGCGACTGCAGCGCACGCAGGAGCGCCTCGAGGCGGCGCGCGGCAAGGAGGCGGTGCTCACCTCCCAGGTCGCGGAGTACTCCTCACGCATCCGCGACGTGCAGGCGCGGCTCACGCCGCTGCAGACCCGCCTGGACCGGCTGGAGGGCGAGGTGGCCCGGCTGGAGGCACGCCTGGCCGTCCTGAACGCCCGGCTGGAGGAGCAGCGCCGCCGGCTGGCCGACGCCGAGACCCGGCTGGTGCGCTCCCAGGCGGCCCTGGCGGACCGCCTCACCGAGATCTACCGCATCGGCGAGCCGGACCCCATCCTCGCGATGCTGGAGTCCGACAGCCTCACCGACGCGCTCGAGACGCAGGACATGCTGCGGCGCATCAGCGACCGCGACGGGGCCCTGGTGGAGTCCGCCGGCCGCTACGCCGAGCAGGCCCGCCAGGCGCGCGACGAGATCCGGACCGCCCGTGACGAGGTGCAGGTCTCGGAGGAGCGCGCCACCGCGGCCGCGCAGGAGCTGCGCACCGCCACCGAGGAGCTCGAGGGCCGCAGGGCCGAGCTGGAGAAGGTCAAGGCCCAGCGCGCGGCGGTGCTGTCGCGGGTCGCGGGCGACCGCCGGACGATCGAGGCCGAGGCGAAGGACCTGCAGCAGCGGTCGGCCGCGCTCGCCGCGAAGATCGTCGCCGCGCAGAGCGGCGGCCGGGTGAGCGTCGACACCACGATCTCGTCCCGCGGGATGATCTACCCCGTCAACGGCCCGCTCACCTCGGGCTTCGGCCCCCGGTGGGGCCGGATGCACGAGGGCATCGACATCGCCGTGGGCACCGGGACACCGGTGGTGGCCGCGGCGTCGGGCGTCGTGATCTCGGCGGGGTGGGGCGGCGGCTACGGCAACCTGGTCGTGGTGGACCACGGGGGCGGCATCGCCACCGCCTACGCGCACAACTCGCGGCTCATCGTGTCGGCGGGCCAGCAGGTGGGCCAGGGCACGGTGCTGGCCTACTCGGGCAGCACGGGGCACAGCACCGGCCCGCACGTGCACTTCGAGGTGCGGGTCAACGGCGCGGCCGTCGATCCGATGTCCTACCTCTAGCGGGGAGCGGCGGCCAGGTCCCCGGCCCGGGCCAGGACCGTCTCCAGCATCGCCGGCGTGAGCCGGCCCGTGAACGTGTTCTGCTGGCTGGGGTGGTAGCAGCCCACCAGGAGCACGTCGCCCACCTGCGCCTCCGCGCCGTGCCCGAACCGGGGCTTGGGGCGGGTGCGCCGTCCGGTCTGCGCGAGCACGCGCAGCGCGGCGTCCCAGGCGATGCCGCCAAGGGCGAGGATGACGCGCGGCGCCTGGATCTCCAGCTCGCGCACCAGGAACGGCTGGCAGGCTGCGCGCTCGCCGGGCGTCGGCGCGTTGCCCGGCGGGGCGCACCGCACGGCGGCCGCCAGGCGGCAGCCCACCAGTTCCAGGCCGTCGTCGCGGTGGGTGGAGGTGGGCTGGGAGGCGAGACCCACGGCGTGCATGGCGGCGGTGAGGACGTCGCCGCTGCGGTCGCCGGTGAACACGCGGCCGGTGCGGTTGGCGCCGTGGGCGGCGGGCGCGAGGCCCACGATCAGCAGCGGCGCGTCCGCAGGGCCGAACCCGGGGACCGGCCGGCCCCAGTACACCTCGTCCATGAAGGCGCGGCGCTTTTCGGCCGCCACGCGCTCACGCCACTCCACCAGCCGCGGACAGCGTCGGCAGGCGGTGATCTCGGCGTCCAGCCGGTCCATGGCCTCGCTCACGGTGCCAGGTACCCGGCCAGGAAGGCGACCGTCTCGGTGAGGATCTCCGGGTCGTGCTGCAGGCTGCGGTGGTGGCCGCCCAGGCGCACGCGCAGGTGGACCGGCTGCGGGGTGCGCTGGGCCAGCGCGAACGAGTGGGCCCATGGCACCGACTCGTCGCCGGTGGCGTGCCAGTAGCCGCGGGCGACGCCGTCGGCCCGGCTCACGACCGGGCCGAGGGGCAGCGCGAGCGGCCAGGGGTCGCCGATGCGGCGGGCCAGGGGCTCGGGACGTGCCGGGCAGATGGCCGCCACCGCGCGGACGCGGGCGTCGGCGACGGCCGCGTGCAGGGCGAGGAACCCGCCCATCGACGAGCCGCGCAGGCCGATCCGCGGGTGCCCGCGCCCGGCCAGCCACGCGACCCCCGCCGCCACGTCGTCCACCGCGCCGCCGTCCAGCGACCCGCCGGAGGCGCCGTGGCCGCGCACGTCCAGGCACAGGGCGGCCATCCCCGCGTCGGCGCAGCGCTCCGCGAAGTCCGCGTGGTTCTCCTTGCGGCTGCCGAGGCCCGGCACCACCACCACGCCCGCCGCCCCGGGCGCGCCGGGGAACCAGAGGGCCGACAGCGGCGTGCCGTCGCGGGAGGTGAGGGAGACCGAACTGGCCATGCGGACAGTGGGGGACGATACCGGGTGTCTGGTACCGTCCCGCCCGCTCATGCTGGCGCTCGATCAGGTCCTGCCACCGTCGGCGACGGTCACCTCCGAGGGCCACCTTGCGGTCGGTGGGTGCGATCTCGTCGAGCTTGCCGAGGAGCACGGCACCCCGCTGGTGGTCTATGACGAGGGCGCCCTTCGCGCCACCGCCCGCGCGTTCCGGGAGGCGGTCGCACGCCATGCCCCGGGCGGCGAGGTGGTGTACGCCAGCAAGGCCTACTTCGGCCTGGCGATGCTGCGCATCGTCTGCGAGGAGGGCCTGTCGGTGGACGCGGCCTCCGGGGGCGAGCTCTACGCCGCGCTGCGCGCCGGCTTCCCGCCGGAGCGCATCCACCTGCACGGCAACAACAAGGACGCCGGGGAGATCGGCGCGGCGCTCGATGCCGGCGTGGGCACCGTGGTGGTGGACAACCTCGACGAGATCGCGTTGCTGGAGCGGGAGGCCGCCCGCCGGGGCATGGTGCAGCGCGTGCTGCTGCGCATCACGCCCGGGGTGAGGCCGTCCACGCACTCCCACATCGCCACGGGGCAGTCCGACTCCAAGTTCGGGTTCCCGCTGGCGGCGCGAATGGCCCACGCCGGGGTGGAGGCCGCCCGCAGGTCGCCGCACCTGGCGTTCGAGGGCATCCACGCCCACCTCGGCTCCCAGCTGTTCGACCTCTCGGTGTTCCGGCCGGCGGCGCAGGTGCTCGCGGACTTCGCGGTGGAGATCGGCGCGGAGGACGTCACCACCGTCGACATCGGCGGCGGGCTCGGGATCGCCTACACGGCGGCCGACCGCCCGCCCTCGGTGGAGACCTTCGTCGAGACGATCGCCGAGGCCGTGCACGAGGCCTGGCGGTCCCGCGGGCTGCCGCTGCCGCGGCTGGTCACCGAGCCGGGCCGGGCCATCGCCGGCCGCGCGGGGGTCACCCTGTACCGGGTCGGGGGGATCAAGCCCATCGAGGGCGTCCGGGTCTATGCGTCGGTGGACGGCGGCATGAGCGACCTGCTGCGCCCCATGCTGTACGGGGCGGTCTACGAGCCCCTGGTCGCCAACCGCGCCGACGCCGAGCCCACGGAGGTCGTGCGGCTGGTGGGCAAGCACTGCGAGAGCAGCGACGTGCTGGTGGGGGAGGCCCACCTGCCGCCGCTGGAGGTGGGTGACCTGGTGTGCCTGCCCGCCACCGGGGCGTACGGGGTGTCCATGGCCTCGAACTACAACGGGCAGCCGCGGCCGGCCGTCGTGTTCGTGGACAATGGTGCCTCGCGGCTCGTCACCCGCCGCGAGACCTACGCCGACATCGTCGCCAGGGATGTGCTGTAGATGCCCGAGTCGCTCACCGTCAGCGCGCCCGCAACATCGGCCAATCTCGGCCCGGGCTTCGACGCCCTCGCCGTGGCGCTGGACCTCTCGAACGCGGTGATCATCCGCCGCCGGCCGGGGCCGCTCGCGGTGCGGGTCACCGGCGAGGGCGCCGGCGAGGTGCCGGAGGACGCGTCCAACCTGGTGTGCCGCGCGCTGCTGCAGGGCGTGGAGTCGCTGGACGGCCTGGAGATCGAGTGCCGCAACCGCATCCCGCTCGGACGCGGCCTGGGCTCGTCGGCCGCCGCCGTGTGCGCGGGCCTGGTGGCGGCGAACGCCCTCGGGCAGCTGCGCTGGAGCCCCGCGGAGATCCTGCGCCGGGCCTCGGAGATCGAGGGGCACGCCGACAACGCGGCGGCCTGCCTGCTCGGCGGCATGGTCGCCGTGCCGCCGGCCGGTGCGCCGCTGGTGGTGCCGGTGCACGAGGACCTGGCATTCGTCGCCGTCATCCCCGCGGGCCGCGTGAGCACCGAGGACGCCCGCCGTGCGCTGCCCGCCCAGGTGCCGCTCTCGGATGCCGCCACCACGGTGGCCGCGGCGATCGGGCTCACCCTGGCGCTGGGGTCGCCGCGGCTGGAGGACCTGCGCCCGGTGCTCGCCGACCGGCTCCACGAGCCGTACCGCTCGCCGTTGGTGCCCGGCTGGGACCCGCTCCGCGCGCTCACCCTCGCCGACGGGTGCCTGGGTGTGACGATCTCGGGCAGCGGCCCCACGGCGCTGCTGTGGTGCGCGGCGTCCGATGCCGAGGATCTGGCGGCCACAGCGGAGCGCGTGCTGGAGGAGGCCGGGCATCCGGCCCGGGCGCGGGTCTCGAAGATCGCCGCCACGGGCGTCCGCGCCCGCTGGACCGGGGGCGGGGTGGAGGACACCCGCCTCGAGCGGTCCATCGGCTAGGGCCGGCCGCTCACTTCACCACCTCGTGCCATGTCCCGGGCTCCCCGGTGAGCATGGCCTCGGTCATCGTGAGGACGTCGCGCAGGAATGCGACGTCGTGGACGCGGAACAGGCTCGCGCCGCGGGTGCGGCACCAGGCCACCCCGGCGGCGGTGGGCGCCAGGCGGTCCTTGGCGGCCAGCCCGGTGACGGCGCCCAGGACCTTCTTGTTGCCGATGGGGACGAACACCGGGCGTCCCAGCGCGAGGATCTCGTGGATGCGGTGCAGCAGGTCGAGGTCCTGCGGCGGCGACTTGCCGAGCCCCACGCCGGGGTCCACCACGATCCGCGCGGCGGGGATCCCGGCCTCGGACGCGGCGGCGATCGCGGCCGCGCCCCAGTCCCGCACGGCGGCGGGCACGTCCACGTCCGGGAACGTGCGGGGCCGGATCTTGGGCGCGCCGAAGAAGTGGGTCAGCACCACGCCGGCCCCGCCGGCGGCGGCGACCCGCGCCATCGCCGGGTCCCGCAGTCCGGTGGGGTCGTTCAGGATCACGGCGCCCGCGGCGATCGCGGCCTCGGCCACCGCCGGCTTGAAGGTGTCGACGGCCACCGGGACGTCCAGCACCCGCACGAGCCGCTCGATCACGGGAACCACGCGCGCCGCCTCCACCTCCGGTTCGGTGCGCCGGGCGAACCGCAGTGACTCACCGCCCACCTCCACCACCGACGCGCCGGCGGCGGCCAGGCGCTCGCCGTGGGCGACCGACGCCGCGGTGCCGTGGTGGCGGCCCTCGTCGGTGAACGAGTCCGGCGTGGCGTTGACGATCCCGATGAGGTGCCCGCGGGAGCAGTCGAGCCGCCCGCCGGCGTGCTCCCAGAGGTTCGCGCCCGGCGGGCGCCCGGCCAGCGGGTCCTCGGGCGCGGTCGTGGGAACGGTCATGCCCGGCAGCCTGACAGCCGGAGGCGACGATGGTCCGCGGGCCTTGATCCCGGGTACGAAGGGGCCGATGGCCATCTTTGTTCACCCGTGGCGCTGCGCTAGGTTCGGACCGCCCTCCGGACGCGCCGGCCCACGAGCCGCGTATCCGTGCGGCGGCCGGTCCCCAGCCAGAAGGAGCCCCCTGTCGTGAAGCTGTTCATCGACACCGCCGACCTCAAGGAGATCGAGCAGATCGCCTCCTGGGGAGTCCTCGCAGGCGTCACCACCAACCCCAGCCTGCTCGCCGCCGTCGACGGGGACGAGGTCTCCATCTACCGGCGCATCACCGAGCTGGTGGACGGGCCGATCTCCGCGGAGGTCGTCGCCGACAACCGCGAGGACATGGTCACCGAGGGCCGGCGCCTGGCGGCGCTGCACCCGAACATCGTCGTGAAGCTCCCCACCAGCGAGGAGGGCCTGCAGGCCACCTCCGTCCTGGCGGGCGAGGGCATCCGCGTGAACATGACCCTGTGCTTCACCGCCACGCAGGCCCTGCTGGCGGCCGCCGCCGGGGCCCGGTTCGTGTCGCCGTTCGTGGGCCGGTACGACGACATCGGCAACGACGGCATCGAGGCGCTGCGCGAGACGGTGGACGCCCTCATGGGGTCCGCGTACGAGGTGGAGGTGCTCGCCGCGTCCATCCGGAGCCCCATTCACGTGATCGAGGCTGCGAAGATGGGTGCCGACATCGCAACCATCCCACCGAAGGTGTTCCACCAGATGCTGAAGCACCCCCTCACCGACGCAGGCAACCAGAAGTTCAACGAGGACGCCGCCGCCCGACGCGCGCGTCAGGGAGGCTGACGCCGATGATCCCAGCGAAGCCGGCACAGCCGTCGGTCCCCGCGGTCGACTTCCTGAAGGTCACCGAGCAGGCCGCCATCGCGTCCGCGCGCTGGCTCGGCCGGGGCGACAACAACGCCGCGGACGGCGCCGCCGTCGACGCCATGCGACTCGAGTTCGGGAAGCTCCCGATCAGCGGGACCGTGGTGATCGGCGAGGGCCAGAAGGACGAGGCGCCGGAGCTGTACGTCGGCGAGCTGCTCGGGCAGGGCGGCATGCCCTGCGAGATCGCCGTCGACCCGCTGGAGGGCACCGACCTGGTGGCCCGCGGTGACAGCGGCGCCATCTCGGTGGCCGTCATCGGCGCGCCGGGCGGGATCATGTCCGCGCCCGACATGTACATGGCCAAGCTCTGCGTGGGCGCCACCGCCAAGGGCCGCGTGGACATCAACGCCCCGCTGGCGGACACCCTCGAGGTGCTGGCCCGCTGCTACCAGCGGCGCATCCGCGACCTCACCGTGGTGGTCCTCGACCGGCCGCGGCACCAGGAGATCATCGAGGAGGTCCGGGCCGCGGGCGCGCGGATCCGGCTCATCTCGGACGGCGACATCACGGCCAGCATGTCGGTGGGCGTGCGCGGCACGGGCGACCACCTGTACGTGGGCATGGGCGGCAGCACCGAGGGCGTCATCACCGCGGCGGCGCTGGAGTGCCTCGGCGGCGAGATCCAAGGCAAGATGTGGCCCCGCACCGACGAGGAGCGCGGCAAGCTCGCGGACTTCGGGATCGATGACACGGACCGGATCTTCACGATCGCCGACATGGCGCCGTCGCCCTACTACGTCATCGCGACCGGGGTCACGGATGGAAATCTGCTTCGGGGCGTACGCTATTTCGCAGACGGCGCGCGGACGCACTCGATCGTGATGGACCTGCACGGCAACACCGTGCAGTTCATCGACACGATCCACCTGTTCACGCGCACGATCATCCGAGAGATCCGTCTCTAAGAGGAGATCATGAGCGACGACGATTTCGGCCCGTTCAACTTCGCCTTCGGCGAGGGAGCGGCGGACGAGTTCAAGGAGCGCCTCAAGGAGCTCATGCGGGCTCAGAAGGAGGCGTTCGAGGAGATCCAGCACGAGGCCGGTGGCCAGGTGGCCGCGGTCGAGCGCTGGCAGGTGATCATGAAGGCGGTCGATCTGGCGACCGCCGGGCTCGCCACGCTGGAGCCCCGGACGACGCCGGACGACGCCGCCGACGCGATGGGGATGTTGTTCGCCCGGGCCCTCACGGCCCTTCAGGGCGCGCTCACCCCGACGCCGTAGCGGGCCAGGTGGGCCGGGCCGGCGGCGCTGCGCCGTTGGCCCGGTGACCGGTCCCGAACCGCACCTCCACGCTGGCACCCTCGATCCCGGCGCGCAGCGCGGTGAGCTCCGCGCGGGTGGCCGCCAGCTCCTGGCGCATGAGGTCCATCTGGGCGCGGGTGCTTCGCCAGGACTCACCCACGAGCTCCAGGACCGCCTCCAGGTCCTCGACCATGCGCCGCCGTTCGGTGGCCGCGTCCTCGGCGAGGCTCAGCCGCAGCCGGTCGATTTCTCCGGCGAGCGGATGCATCGCCCGGGCGCGCAGCCCGGCGAGCTCCCCCTCGAGCCTGCGGACGGCGTCCAGGACCTCGTGCGGATCGCGTGCGTCGGCCATGACGATGAGGGTACGCCGGGTGTCGGACGGAGCCCTGACGCCGTGACACGATGCGCGTATGGGGGCGCTCCGCATCGATCGGCTCACCGGGCCGCCGCTGCCGCTCACCGCGGCCGGCGGCCGCCCGATCGCCGCGCGCTGCCACCGCGCGGACGGCGTCCTCTCCCGCGCCGTGGGCCTACTGGGGACCCCCGACCCGGCGACGGATGAGGCGCTGTGGATCACCCGGTGCTCGGCGGTGCACACCTGGTTCCTCCGGGCGCGGATCGGCGTGGCGTTCCTGGACGCGAACGGCACGGTCCTGCGGGTGGCCGACCCCCTGCCACGGTGGCGTGGGGCCTGGTGCCGGGGCGCCCGGCACGCGGTGGAGGCACCCGCGGGTGTGCTCGCCGGCCTGCGGCCCGGCGAGGTCCTCACCCTCGGCGGACCGGGCTAGCGGGCGTCCACCCGCACGCGCACGATCCGGCAGGTCTTCACGGTGCGCTTGACGACCACGCGGCCCACCCGCACCCGTTTCACGGTCACGGTGCAGCGCTTCACGCTCCGGTAGACGGGCTTGGGCGCGGGCGCTGGGGCGGGTGTCGTCTCGGAGGGCGGTTCCGGTGGCGCCGGGTCGGGCGTGCCGGCGCCCGGCGGTGCCGGGGGAAGGATGGTCGCGGTCGCGGTGCGCGTGTTGCCGGCGGTGTCGTCGGCCTCCACGGTCACCGTGAGGCCGCTCCCGACCGGCAGGGGGAACGGCATCGTGGTGACCGACGGGCCCAGGGAGAACGTTCCGCCCTCCCAGGTGAACCGGTACGCGGCGATCCCGTTCTCGTCCGACGCCGCACCCCAGCTCACCGTGACGTCGCCGTCGGGCGAGACGGTGGGTGTGCTGATGGCGAACGGCGCGGGCGGCGTGGTGTCGAGCGTGAAGGTCACCGGCGCGCCGGTGGCGGTGTTGCCGGCGGTGTCCGTGGCCCGCACCGTCACGGCGTGGGTGCCCTCGGACAGCCCGATCGGCGTGAGCGTCCGCACGCCGGCGGCGGTGTCGCCCGCGACGACGCCGTCGACGGTGACCCGGTAGCTCGAGATCCCGGAGGCGTCGCTCGACGCGTTCCAGCTCACGACGGGCGTCCGGACGACCGCCCCGGCGGCCGGGGAGGTGATCACCGGCGCGGAGGGCGGGGTGGTGTCGGGTGCGTTGGCGGCGGTCAGCGCGGCCGATGCGGACAGCCGCCGTCCGGAGACGGTGGTGCCGCTGAGGGCGCTCACCGGGGTCCCGGTGTCCATGAGCAGCGACTTCAGCCCGCTCACCGGGAGCAGGGGGTGGCGGCCCAGGAGCATGGCGGCCACGCCGGCGACGTGCGGCGCGGCCATCGACGTCCCGTACATGGCCGCATAACCGGCGCCGGGGGCGAGGGAGAGGATGTCCCATCCCGGTGCGCCCATGTCGACCTTGGTGGCGCCGCGGTTGCTGAAGTAGGCGAGGCCGTCGGAGGGTGTCGTGGCGGCCACGGAGATGATCCCGTCGGACGGGCAGGCGGCCGGGTACCCGACGCCGGTGGACTCGTTCCACCCGTCGTTGCCGGCGGCGGCCACGAAGAGCACGCCCTCGTCGACGGCCGCCTGGACGGCGTCGCACATGGGCTGCCAGTACGAGGAGCTGCCCCAGGACGCGTTGATCACCTTCGCGCCGTGGTCGACCGCGTACTGGATGGCGAGGATCCCGTTGGTGAGGCTGCCGCCGGTGGAGTCCTCCAGGAACTTCACGGTCATGATGCGCGCGGTGGACGACAGGCCGGCGATGCCGATGCCGTTGTTGCGGGTCGCGGCGATCGTCCCGGCGACGTGCGTGCCGTGCGTGTCCACCGTGTTGCCGTCGTAGAGGCTCGCGTTGCCGTTCTTGAAGTCCCAGCCGTTGACGTCGTCGACGCGGCCGTTGTGGTCGTCGTCGATGCCGTTGCCGGCCGTCTCGCCGGGGTTCGTCCACAGCCGTCCGGCCAGCTCGGGGTGTGAGATGTCGACGCCGGTGTCGGTCACCGCGACGATGACGGGGTCGCCCGCGGCCAGATCCCATGCGGCGGGCGCGCCGATGATGGTCATGTCCCACTGGGTGGACCACTGCGGGTCGGTGGGCGCCGCGTACAGCGTCGCCGGGCGGTCGATCTGCACGGCGAGGTCGGCGGTGGTCCCGGCGAGATCCGCCCTGGCCTGCGCGAGCGTGACCGGGTCGTCGACCGTGTAGGCCCGCCAGCCGCCGATGAGCCCGCGGCCGGAGACCGCGTCGAGCGCCCCGGGCGCGGGTGGCGTCCGGGTCGATCTTCACCAGGACGATGTCGGACGCCGGCGCGGCGGCGGCCGGGACGCTCACGGCGAGCGCGGCGCCGAGCGCTGCGACGAGTGCCGCGGCGCGGCGGGTGTGGCGCGAGGATCCCATCCGGGATGTGCATCGGCACGTCCCGGTCCGGGCACAACGGGCCACCGCGGCCCGATTTCTCTACGCGCCCGCCGGGGCTAGGCGGGGATGGCGGGCGCCGCGACGCACCCCGTGAAGTCGGCGCCGTCGAGCTCCGCGCCGTCCCACATGGCCTTGCCGAGCTGCGCGCCCGCCAGGCGGGCCCACGAGAGCGAGGCCCGGCGCAGGTCGGCGCCGCCGAGCCCGGCCCGCGAGAGGTCGGCCAGCCGCAGGTCCGCGCCGGCCAGGTCGGCGCCCTCCAGCAGGGCCTCGGTGAGGTCCGCGCCGTGCAGGCGCGCGCCGCGCATGTGGGCGCCGCGCATGTCGGCGCCCAGGAGGTCCGCGCGGGAGAGGTCGGCGTCGTCGAACCGCCCGGCGGGCATCTCGGCGCCCTCCAGGATGGCCTCGGTCAGGTCCGCGCCGGCCAGCATCACCTCGGCGAGCTGGGCGTCCAGCAGGTCCGCGCCGCGCAGGTCCGCGCCGTCGCAGCGTGCCCCGGTGAGGTCCGCCCCGCGCAGCCGCGCGCCCGCGATCCGGGCGCCGCGCAGGTCCGCACCGCGCAGGTCCGCCATCGTGAGGTCGGCGCCGCGCAGGTCCGCCTCGCGCAGGTCGGCGCCGCGCATGCGGCAGCCGGCGGCTCGCGCCCCGGCGATGATCAGGCCGTTGGCGACGACGTCCCGCAGGTCCGCGCCCTCCAGGACCGCGCCGGTGAGGTCCGCCCCGGTGAGCGTCGCGCGCCGCAGGCGCGCCTCCCCGAACCGGGCGCGCGGCGCGGTGGCGCCCGAGAGGTCCGCCTGGGCCAGATCGGCCCGGGTCATGTCCACGCCGGTGAGGTCCGCCTCGGTGAGCGTCACGGCGGCCAGCGCCGCCCCGCGCATGTCGGCATCGGCGAGCACCGCGCGGTGCATGCGGGCCATGTCGAGGCGCATCGACTCGCCGCGCACGCCGTCCATGCGGGCCTCGGTGAGGTCGGCGCAGTCGAGCTGGGCGAAGCGCAGGTCGGCGCCGGCGAACAGCGCGCGCTGGGCGGCGATGTTCGGGCCGTGCACGCCGGACAGGTCCGCGCCGTTGAGGTCGGCGTCCCGGAGCTCGATCTCGGTGAGGTCCGAGCCCATCAGGACCGCCTCGGCGAACCGCGCGCCGGGCGCGTGCGACCAGCCGAGCGACGCGCCGGCCAGGTGGGCCGCGGTGAGGTCGGCGCCGCGCAGCGAGGCGCGCGCGAGGTCCACGCCGCCCATCCGGGCGCCCAGCAGCAGCGCCTCCGAGAGGTCGCAGCCGGACATGAGGGCGCCGGCGAGGACGGCGTCGGTGAGGTTGGAGCCGGTCATCCGCACGCCGCGCAGATCGGTGCGGCCCATCTGCGCGCCGGTGAGGTCCGTGCCGCTCAGGTCGCGCGCCCGCAGGTCGCGGCCGGTGAGGTCGCGCTCGCGGATCGGCGGCCGCTGCGGATTGCGGCGGCGTGGGCGGTCGAAGGCGGGGCTCATACGTCGTCGTGATCGGCCACCGGGACGCGCATCTGAGCGATCGGGGCGCCGGAGGGGGTGAATCACGCGCCCCTCGCGTCTCTGTGTCGGTGCCGGCCGCGCACGCGGCCGCCGGCATCCGCCCGACGAAGGAGTGCAGATGGCATCCCAGCCCCTCGATCAACCACCCCTGGTCCTGCTCGTGGAGGGCGATCCCGGCCGCCGCCGCGACCTGGCGGAGGGCCTCCGGGCCGACCGCTTCCGGGTGCAGTCCGCCGCGGACGCGCAGGAGGGCCGCCGGACGCTGCTGTCGATGGCCCCCGAGATCGCGCTCATCGACCTGGACCTGCCCGACGCCTCCGGGTTCGAGCTGCTGCGCCAGCTGCGACGGGGCATGCCCGATGGCCCATGGGATCCCGGGATCCCCGTGCTCACCCTCTCGTGCGTCCGTGGCGCGCAGGACGTGGTGCGGGCCATCGAGCAGGGGGCCGACGACCACCTGGCCCGGCCGTACGAGTACGCCGAGCTGCTGGCGCGCGCCCGCGGCCTGGTGCGCCGCAGCCGGGGGGAGACCCTGCGCGACGCCGTGCGCGTGGGGCCGCTGGTGGTGGACCGCCGCTCTCGCTGCGCGACGATCAACGGGCGCGTCGTCGAGCTGTCGGCCAAGGAATTCGCCCTGCTCGACGCGCTCGCCCGCGATCCACGCCGGGTGCTCACCAAGCAGGAGCTCCTGCGCGACGTGTGGGGATACATCGCCACCGGGCGCACGCGCACCGTGGACAGCCACGCCAGCCGCCTGCGGCGCAAGCTGGAGACCTGCGGCGCCGGTCAGCGGTTCGTCAGCAACGTGTGGGGCATCGGCTACCGCCTGCTGCCGGAGGGGGCATGACGACCGGCAGGGTCGTCGTCCCCGAGCCGGGCCTGGCCGCGGGCATCCCGGGCCTGGCGACCGAGGCGGAGGGCCCCGAGGACGTGGTCCTGATGCGACCCGCCGAGCCGGGATCGCGTCCACCCGCCGCGGGCGCGGTGGGACGGGCGCTGGGCGCGGCGGTGGTCCTGCTGCCCGCCGACCGGGTCCACGCGCGGTGGGTCGCGGCGGTGGCCGCGGTGTGGGCCGCGACGGGCACCCCCGATCTGACCCGGTCGCTGCAGTCGCTGGTGTCGATGCTCTCCGGCGGCGACTCGGGTGCGCTCATCCGTCGTCCCGAGCCCGACGGCACGCCCGCCGCGGCCCTTCCGCTGCCCCTGCTGGCGCGGCTCACGCTGCGCGCCTGGCTGCCCTGTCCGCATTGCTCCGGCGGCGGGGGCGTGCCGCGCGGGGCGTGCGGCGGCTGCGGGCGCACGATGGAGGCCGCCGCATGATCCGCGTACCGAGGCCGCTTCTGGGCGCCCGGCGGCCCGGGCGGCGGGGGCTGCTGCTGGCGGGAGCCGCCGGCGTGGCGGCCGCCGTGCTGCTCACCGTCGCCCAGCGTGGTCCCGACGGCGTCCCGGTGCTCGTTGCCCGGCAGGCGCTGCCGGCGGGGACGCTGCTGGATGCCACGACCCTCGCGGACGCATTCGTCACGACGCGCCTGCGCGCCGGCCTGCCGCTCGGGGGCCTTCCGGGCGATGCCGCGGCGGTCGTCGACCACCGCACGGCGGTCGATCTGGCTGCTGGGGAGCCGTTGAGCCTCGCGGCCCTGGGCGGCGGCCGGCCCGTGGTCGCGCCGCTGGCGCCCGGTGAGCGGGCCGTGCCCGTGCCGGCGCAGGCGGTGGGCGCGTCCGCGTCCGCGCTGGAGCCGGGGATGCTGGTCGACGTCGTCGCATCCAGCGGCGAGGGGCCGGCGGGCCGCACGCGCGTGGTGGTCGGCGGGGCCGAGATCCTGGCGGTCGAAGCCGGCACGGACGGCGGGTTCGGGACCGCCCCGGCATCCGGTGTCGTGCTGCTGCGCGCCGGGGCCCGCGATGCCCTGGTCATCACCGCCGCGCTGAACTTCGCCCGTGAGGTCCGCCTGCTGGCCCGTCCCGACGGCGAGGGGCCGGGCACGCCGGTGTCGGAGGTCTCGGTCCCGTGAGCGACGTCATCGCCGTCGCCGGGGGCTGCGGGGGCGCCGGAGCGACCCTGGTCGCCACCGGCCTGGCGCTCGCGCTCCGCGCCACCGGGGTTCCGGCCGTGCTGCTCGACCTCGATCCGGAGCGCGGTGACCTCGCGGCGGGCCTCGGCTCGGACGGCCCCCGCACCATCCTCGACCTGGCGGCCGTCGCCGGGGAGCTCACGGGCGAGCACCTGCGCTCGGTCTCGGTGACCCACCCCGGCGGCCTCACGCTGGTGCCGGGTGCGGCCACCGCCGACACCGTGGCGGTGTGCGCGGTGCTGGAGGCCCTGCTCGCGCTCGACGACCGCCCCCCGCTGGTCATCGACGCGGGCTCCGGCGCCACGCCGGTCGCGCGCCGCCTTGCGGGTGTCGTGCCGTTCCTGCTGGTCGCGCCCGCGGACGTCGCCGGCTGCCGGGTCACCCGCCGGACCGTGCGGCTGCTGGGGAGCACTACCGAGATGCGCCTGGCCGTGAACCGCGGGTCGCGCCCGGATGAGATCGCCCCGCGCACGATCGCGCGGGCGATGGGCCTGCCGTTGGCGGGCGTGGTCCCCCGGACGCCCGGTGAGGCCGCCGATCTGGGCGCCGGCCTGCCGCGCGCCGGCCGGCGCGCGCGGCTCGCGGAGTCCATGCGTGAGCTCCTGGACGGTCTGGCCGGGCAGGACACGCCGTGACCGGGGCTCCCGGCGATCCCGCGCTCGCGGAGCGCATCCGCGCCGCCGCCGTGGGCGACCTGCGGATGACCGGCGACGCGGTGGACCGCGCGACGGTCACGGCGGCCGCGGAGCGGGTCATGGCGCGCGAGCGACTCATCCTGGGCGGCGCGGAGCGGGCGCGGCTGCTGGAGGACGTGGCGGACGCCGCCCTCGGCCTGGGCCCCCTGGAGCGGCTCATGCGCGACCCGGAGGTCACGGAGATCATGGTCTGCAGGCACGACCGCGTGTTCGTGGAACGCGCCGGGCGCGTCGAACCCGCGGAGGCGGCCTTCCTGGACGCCGCCCACGTGCTGCACGTGGTCGACCGGATCCTCGCGCCGCTCGGCCGGCGCGTGGACGAGTCGAGCCCGATGGT
>LNFM01004369.1_pt1 | contig 26134 bp, 21 predicted proteins | sample 596031 | NCBI WGS metagenome assembly LNFM01 (sample SAMN04254537, study PRJNA301005) | activated carbon metagenome | isolation source: dual media filters at the Ann Arbor, Michigan drinking water treatment plant | place: USA: Ann Arbor | reverse complement strand
GAGTTTGAGAAGGCCTACTTCGAGTACCACCTGGCGCGTGAAAGCGGCTCCATGACCCGCGTGGCCGAGAAGACCGGCCTGGAGCGCACCCATCTCTACCGCAAGCTCAAGCAGCTCGGCGTGGACCTGAGCCGCGGCAAGCGCAACGGCGGCTGAACCCGGCCGCAAGGCCGCCGGACTGCTGCTATAATTCCACCTCTCCATGGCCCGGTAGCTCAGTTGGTAGAGCAGCGGATTGAAAATCCGCGTGTCGGTGGTTCGATTCCGCCCCAGGCCACCAGAATCTCTCAGAAAGCCATCCTCAGGGGTGGCTTTTTTATTTCCCCCGAACCGGCCCTGGCCTCTGCGAGGCACGCGCGGCTGGCCATGTTTTCCCTGTCTGCCCATGGGCCTCTTTGGCGATGGCTGTCGGACGTACTTTGGGCCCACGCTCATCACACCACCAGGAGTCCTCCATGACCACTGAACACTCTGTGCACGAGCACACCGCACAGCTCGACCGCGTGATGAACACCATCTGCACCCGCACGCTGAACCACTTCGCCGAAGAAGCCAAGATCAACGGCGAGAGCCTGAAGGACGCCTTCGAGCGTTACGAGATCGACTACGCCTGGCACGTGCTGGGCTCCGACCGCCTGCGCGACGCCACCCTGGCCTGCCTGGCCCAGCGCCACAGCCACGTGGCGACCGATGCGCAGCGGGCCAGCCTGGCCAGCATCCTGCAATCGGCGGCCGCAGCCCAGGCGCCCGATCTGCTGATGAGCTTTGACAACGAGGTGCCCGAACAGCTGGCAGACTCGCTGTGCGCTGCCTGGACGGGGCGCACGCCCAGCCCTGTCGCCGCGCAGGCCGCGTAAGCAAGAAGCCCCGCAAGGGGCTTTTTTGTGGCGGGTGGCCACGAACGCGTGGCCATGTCGCCCAGGTGCGCAGCAGACCACGGTGATCCCTGCCATCATGGCGCGACGCAGGCCGCGCCGGCCTCCCAGGATTCCATGGCCGTTCCCCATACGCTCACCACCGCGCCCATCCTCCCCACCCTCTGGCGGCTGAGTGTGCCCAATATGTTTGCCATGGTGGCCACGGCCCTGGTGAGCGTGGCCGAGACCGTCTACGTCGGGCTGCTGGGCACGCCGGCGCTCGCGGGCATGGCGCTGGTCTTTCCGCTGGTCATGTTGCAGCAGATGCTGTCGGCCGGCTCCATCGGGGGCGGCATCTCGGCCGCCGTGAGCCGGGCCATCGGGGCCGGCCAGCAGGACCGGGCCGACGCACTGGCCCTGCATGCCGTGATCATCAGCGTGGTGCTGGGGCTGTTTTTCAGTGCGCTCATCCTGCTCTGGGGGCGTCCCCTGTTCGAAGTGATCGGCGGGCAGGGCGCGGCACTGGAGCAGTCCCTGGCCTATGCGCAGGTCGCCTTTGCCGGGGCGCTGAGCATCTGGCTGGCCAACGCCCTGGCCTCGGTCATCCGCGGCGCGGGCAATATGAAAACGCCGTCGCTCACCCTGCTGGGCGTGGCCCTGGGGCAGATCGTCCTGGGTGGCCTGCTGGGCCTGGGCTGGGGGCCGGTGCCCCGCATGGGCATGGCCGGTATCGCGCTGGGGCAGGTGATCGCCTTCAGCCTGGGCGCGCTGTACCTTTACCGCCACCTGCGTACGGGGCAGGGCCGCGTGCGCCTGGTGTTCGCCACCCGGCTGCTGCAGCGCCGCCACTTCCACGACATCCTCAAGGTCGGCGCCGTCGCCAGCATCTCTTCGCTGCAGACCGTGCTGACCATCCTCATCATCACGCGCATCGTGGCCGGTTACGGCACCGATGCGCTGGCCGGCTACGGCATCGGCGCGCGCCTGGAGTTCCTGCTCATCCCCGTCACCTTTGCCATCGGCGTGGCCTGCCTGCCCCTGGTGGGCATGGCCCTGGGTTCGGGCCTGGTGCCGCGCGCGCGGCGCGTGGCCTGGACCGGCGCCAGCCTGGCGGCGGCCATCGTCGGCGGTGTCGGCCTGCTGGTGGCGGTCTTTCCGGATGTCTGGTCGCGGCTGTTCACACAGCAGCCGCAGGTGATTGCCTACGCAGGCAGTTACTTCCGCTGGGTTGCGCCGGCCTACGGCTTCTTCGCCTTTGGCCTGTGCCTGTACTTCGCGGCCCAGGGCGCGGGAAAGCTGCTGGGTCCGGTGCTGGCCGGCACCTTGCGCCTGTTGCTGGTGGCGCTGGGCGGCTGGCTGCTGGTGCGCTACGACGTGCCGGTGGAGGGCATGTTCGCCCTCATCAGCGTGGCCATGCTGCTCTATGGTCTGGTCACGGCGCTGGCGGTGTACTACGTAAGCTGGGGCGATTGAGCACGCGGGCGCTGTTCGCCCTGTACAGTGGACGGCATACCACCACCCAAGGAGACACCATGGACGAGAACCCGAGATACAAGGCCGGTCTGGCCGTGCGCAAGGCTGTGCTGGGCGAAGCGTACGTCAACCAGTCGCTGGCCAACGCCGACGAGTTCATGGCGCCTATCCAGCAGTTCCTGACCGAGAACGCCTGGGGCACGGTCTGGACCCGCGAGGGCCTGGACCGCAAGACGCGCAGCATGCTCAACCTGGCCATGCTCACCGCACTCAATCGCCCCAATGAACTGAAGCTGCACATCAAGGGCGCCCTCAACAACGGCGTCACGAAAGAGGAGATGGGCGAGATCTTCCTGCAGGCCGCCGTCTACTGCGGCGCCCCCGCGGGGCTGGACTCGTTCAAGATCGCGCAGCAGGTCTTCAAGGACGAGGCCGCCAAGTAAGGTGACTACCAGTCGACCAGGCTCAGGCCGACGCTGAGCAGGCTGCGGCGGCGGTTGTAGTCCACCAGGGAGTCGCCATAACCACTGAAGAGCTGCACATGCAGGCGCAGGCCCTTGGAGCCGCTGTCCAGCGGGCGCAGCCATTCCAGCCGCCAGGAGCCATTGGCGTCGGAGCGCAGGGAATGGCGCAGGGTCAGCGCCAGGGTGTGCTCGGGGTCGGGTTGCCAGCTGCCCGTGAGTTCGGCGCGGCCGATGGTGTCGTCGATGCCCGGGTTGTCGTCCAGTGAGCTGAGGTTGCCGTTGCCGTCGGCGTCGCTGATGCGCTTCCAGACCCGGGCCGTCACAGCGTAGCGATCACCCTTTTCCATGCCGGCCATCAGGATGGCGCGGTTCCAGCTGCGCGACAGTGGCAGGGTCTGGCCGTTGGACTGGTGGTTGAGGCTCAGGCCGCTGTAACGCAGGCGCCAGCCGCCGGGCAGATCCAGCGGCGTGGGCACGATGTAGATGATCTCGGGCTCATGGTCCGTGGTGCGGAAAGGCCGCGAGAGCTCGGAATTGAACAGCTGCCAGTAGGACTGCTGGCTGTAGCCGAACCAGAGCGAATCACGCTGCCCCTCGGGCAGCATGGGCAGCAGGCCCGAGGCGACCTTGGTCCGCACCGAGAGCTGGATGCGCATCTCGTTGCGCATATAGGGTTGCTCGCTGGTGGCGCTGCGCCCCGTTGCGGTCGAGCTCGGCGCCGTGTTCACACTGTTGCCGTGCACCCAGGACAGGCTGATGGGTTTGTAGCCACGGATGTTGAAACGGCCGCAGTCGCTGCCTGCTTCCAGCTCCCAGTAGCGCGAGAGGGCGCTGTAGGTGCTGCTGCGGCAGTCGGGCAGGTTGCTGTCTGTGGCTTCGGGGGCGGTCGCTACCACAACGGCGGCAGGCACGGCTGGCCCCTGCCCTTGCACCCAGCGGTCGTAGCAGGCCAGGCGGGCTGTCGCGTCCTGGGTCTGCTGGGCGCAGATTTGCCAGCCCTGGGCCGGGTCCGGCTGTGCCGGCGTCGTGGGCTGGGCCCAGGTCTGGCTGCTCAGAGCCAGACCCGCCAGGAGCCCCAGGAGGCGCCAGGGACTCACGCCGCACCTCCCGCCAGCGCCTGCGCGGCCGCGGTCTCCTGTGCCTTCTTGGCGAACTCGGCACGCAGCGCGCGCAGCTTCTCGCGCGGGTCTTCCTTGGTCGTGGCCTGGCTCAGCGCCATCTCGGCAATGAAACGGCTGGGCATCACGCTGACCATCTCGCGGCCCTTCTTGCGTTTCTTGGGCCAGCTCACGGCCAGCGTGCGCTGCGCGCGCGTGATGCCCACGTACATCAGGCGGCGTTCTTCCTGCAGGCGCAGCGCCACGCTCTCGTTGACTGCCTCATGTTCGCGCGTGGAGCCGCCCAATGAATCGGCACCGTCGTCGAGCTTGAAGGGCAGCATGCCCTCGGTCACGCCCACCATCATCACGTGCGGCCACTCCAGACCCTTGGCCGCATGCAGGGTGGACAGCGTCACCACGTCCTGGTCCTTGTCGCGCTCGCTGATGGTCGAGAGCAGGGAGATGGTCTGCGCCACTTCCAGCAGGGACTTCTTCTCGCTGGCCAGCGTCACACCCGCGGTGTCGTCGATCTCGCCGCCGCAGCGCTTGGCCATCCAGTCGCAGAAATCCAGCACATTGGTCCAGCGAGAAGCGGCCAGCTTCTCGCTGTCCTCGCCGTCGTAGAGGTGCTTCTCGTAGCCGATGTCCTTGAGCCATTCCAGCAGGAAGGCCATGGCGTCCTCGGCGCCTTCGGTGTGGCGGGCACGGTATTCGAGGTCGTTCACGTAACGCCCGAACTCGTGCAGGCTGCCGACCGCACGGGCGTTGAGCACCGAGGGCAGGGAGTTGGAGAACAGGGCCTCGAACAGGCTCAGCTTGTACTGGCCGGCAAAGGTGCCCAACTGCTGCAGGGTCTGGTGGCCGATGCCGCGCTTGGGCGTGGTGACGGCGCGCAGGAAGGCCGGGTCGTCGTCGTTGTTGACCCACAGGCGGAACCAGGCGCACAGGTCGCGGATCTCGGCGCGGTCGAAGAAGCTCTGGCCACCCGAGACCTTGTAGGGAATCTGCGCCTTGCGCAGGGCCTGCTCCAGGATGCGCGCCTGGTGGTTGGCGCGGTAGAGCACCGCGAAGTGGCGGAACTCCTTGTGCTGCGATTCCGAGCGCAGGCTCTGGATGCGCGCCACCATGCGCTCGGCCTCGTGCTCCTCGCTGTCGGCGTCCACCACACGCACCGGCTCGCCCTCGCCCAGTTCGCTCCAGAGCTTTTTCGGAAACAGCTTGGGGTTGGGGCCGATCACGTTGTTGGCGGCCTGCAGGATGGCGCCGGTGGAGCGGTAGTTCTGCTCCAGCTTGATGACCTTGAGGGTGGGGAAATCCACCGGCAGTTTTTTCAGGTTGTCCAGCGTGGCGCCGCGCCAGCCGTAGATGGACTGGTCGTCGTCGCCCACGGCGGTGAAGCGCGCCAGCGTCGGGTCCTCCGGCACCATGAGCTTGAGCAGTTCGTACTGCGTGGCGTTGGTGTCCTGGTATTCGTCGACCAGGATGTGGCCCATGATCTTCTGCCACTTGGCCCGCACCTCGGGGTGGTCGCGCAGCAGTTTCAGCGGCAGGCCGATCAGGTCGTCGAAGTCCACGCTCTGGTAGGCGGCCAGGCGTTCCTCGTAGCGCGCCATGATGCGCGCGGTGATGCGCTCGTTGTCGTCCTTGGCCTGGGCCTCGGCCTGCTCGGCGTTCATCCCCAGGTTCTTCCACAGGCTGATGGCCCACTGCCACTGGCGCGCGGTGGCCGCGTCGGTGCTGCCGCCGGCGTCCTTCAGGATGCTGGTGACGTCGTCGCTGTCCAGGATGGAGAACTTCGGTTTCAGGCCCACGGCTTCGCCGTCCTCGCGCAGCAGGTGCACCCCCAGGGCGTGGAAGGTGCAGATGCGCACGTCTTTCGCGGCCTTGCCGATCAGGCCCTTGGCGCGCTCGCGCATCTCGGCCGCGGCCTTGTTGGTGAAGGTGATGGCGGCAATGCGCTTGGGTTCCAGCCCGGCCTGGATCAGGCGGCCGATCTTGTGCGTGATGACCCGCGTCTTGCCGGAACCGGCGCCGGCCAGCACCAGGCAAGGGCCGTGGAGAAAGTTGACAGCGTCCTGCTGTGCGACATTGAGACCGTGGGAGGGGGAAGACGACATGCTTTATTCGGAACCTATCGGGGGATGATACCGAGGGGACGTTTCACACTGCGGCGACAATACACACCGTGTTGCAAATCTTCTCGGTCACCTTCCCCTTCTTTGCCCTGGTGCTGTGCGGTTACCTTGCTGCGCGCCGGCGCATGTTGCCGCTGGAAGCCATTCCCGGCCTGAACGGTTTTGTGCTGTTCTTCGCCCTGCCCTGCATGCTGTACCGCTTTGGTGCCAGCACCCCCATTGCCCAGCTGCTCGACTACTCGGTCTTCCTGGTCTGGATGCTCTGCGGCCTGGTCATGGTGGGCTTCACCATCGCCGTCACCCTGAACGATCGCATCCGCTGGAACGACGCCTCGTTTGGCGCGCTGGTGGCCGCCTTCCCCAACACCGGTTTCATGGGCGTGCCCCTGCTGGTGGCGCTGCTGGGGCCGCTGGCGGCCGCGCCCATCATCGTGGGCATGCTGGTGGACATGGTGATCACCACCTCGCTGTGCATTGCGCTCTCGCGCCTGGACGGTGCGGACAAGCATGGCACGGCGGTGGCGCTGAAGAATGCGCTCAAGGGCATGCTCACCAACCCCATGCCCTGGGCCATCCTGCTCGGCGGCGTGGCGTCCTACATCCAGCTCGAACTGCCGGGGCCGGTGCACAAGACCGTGGGCCTGCTGGCCGACGCCGCTTCGCCGGTGGCCCTGTTCACCATCGGCGCCGTGCTGGCGCGCTCGCAGATCCTCACCATCGAGAGCAAGCACGCGCCCATTCCCCTGCGCGACTACGTGCCGGTGGCCGTGTTCAAGCTGCTGCTGCACCCGCTGCTGGTGCTGCTGGTGGGCGTGGGCGCCATGCAGCTGGGCGTGCCGCTGACGCGCTTTGCGCTGACCGTCATGGTGCTGGCCGCGGCCCTGCCCAGTGCCAGCAACGTCTCGCTGCTGGCCGAGCGCTTTGGCGCCGACAACGGGCGCATCGCCCGCATCATCCTGGTTTCCACGGCCGTGGCCTTCCTGAGCTTCTCGGGCGCCGTCGGTCTGATGACCTGAGTCTCCGCTCAACCCCGGGTTAATACCTATGAATATTCATACATGAATAGTCGTTGCCTATTCGATAGATGTTCACAATCAAATGGCGAATTCAATAGCTGTAGATAGAATGGCAAGGCCGTCAACGCAAAGGAGTCGTTCATGTCCCTGCCTCAGCACGATCAGCCGTCCTGGCTGGAAGCCCTGGCCGCACTGGCGCTAGTGCATTGATCGGCATATTCTTCCCCTTCAACCTTGCCCGTCTCATTTCGAGCCATCACGAACCAAGGAGAGCCCCATGTCAGAAGCCAAATGCCCCTATCACCAAGCCGCCGGCGGCGGTACCAACAACCTGGACTGGTGGCCGAACCAGCTGCGCGTGGATCTGCTGAACCAGCACGGCAACCGTTCCAATCCCCTGGGTGAAAAATTCGACTACGCCGAAGAGTTCAAGAAGCTCGACTACAAGGCGCTCAAGGCCGACCTGGTCAAGCTCATGACCGACAGCCAGGACTGGTGGCCGGCCGACTTCGGCCACTACGGCCCGCAGATGGTCCGCATGGCCTGGCACGCGGCCGGCACCTACCGCACCATCGACGGCCGCGGGGGTGGCGGCCGTGGTCAGCAGCGTTTTGCGCCGCTGAACTCCTGGCCCGACAACGTCAACATCGACAAGTCGCGTCGCCTGCTCTGGCCCATCAAGCAGAAGTACGGCCAGAAGATTTCCTGGGCCGACCTCTTCATCCTCGCGGGCAACGTGGCGCTGGAGTCCATGGGCTTCCGTACCTTCGGCTTCGCCGGTGGCCGTGAAGATGTGTGGGAACCGGACCAGGACGTGAACTGGGGTCCGGAGAAGAAGTGGCTGGGCGTGGATGCCAAGGAGCGCATCGGTGACAAGCGCGAGCTCAACGGCCCCTTCGGCGCCACCCACATGGGCCTGATCTATGTGAACCCCGAAGGCCCGAACGCCAGCGGCGACTACATGCTGGCGGCCAAGGACATCCGCGAGACCTTCTACCGCATGGCCATGAACGACGAGGAAATCGTCGCGCTGATCGCCGGCGGTCACACCTTCGGCAAGGCCCACGGTGCCGGGCCCGAGTCGCACAAGGGCCCCGAGCCCGAGGCCGCACCCATCGAAGCCCAGGGCCTGGGCTGGAACAGCAACTATGGGCAAGGCCATGGCAAGGACACCATCTCGTCCGGTATCGAGGTGACCTGGACCAAGACGCCCGCGCTGTGGAGCAACAACTTCTTCGAGAACCTGTTCAAGTACGAGTGGGAACTGGAGAAGAGCCCCGCCGGCGCCAAGCAGTGGGTGGCCAAGAACGCCGAGGACATCATTCCCGACGCACACGTCAAGGGCAAGTTCCACAAGCCCAGGATGCTGACGACCGACCTCACGATGCGTTTCGACCCCGAGTTCGGCAAGATCTCCAAGCGCTTCCTCGACGATCCGCAGGCCTTTGCCGACGCCTTCGCCCGCGCCTGGTACAAGCTGACCCATCGCGACATGGGTCCCAAGGCCCGCTACCTCGGCCCCGAGGTGCCGAAGGAAGACCTGATCTGGCAGGACCCGCTGCCCGCGGCCAGCCACAAGCCCACGGCCGCCGACATTGCCGACCTCAAGGCCAAGATCGCCGCGTCCGGCCTCTCGGTCGGCGAACTGGTCTCCGTGGCCTGGGCCTCGGCCTCCACCTTCCGTGGCGGTGACAAGCGCGGTGGCGCCAACGGGGCGCGCATCCGCCTGGCGCCGCAGAAGGACTGGGCGATCAACAAGCCCGTGCTCAAGACCCTGGCCAAGCTGGAGGAGATCCAGAAAGCCAGCGGCAAGGCGTCGCTGGCCGACGTGATCGTGCTGGCCGGCGTGGTGGGTGTGGAACAGGCCGCCAAGGCCGCCGGCGTGGCGGTGGAGGTGCCCTTCGCGCCGGGCCGCGTGGATGCCACGCAAGCCCAGACCGACGTCGCTTCCTTTGCCGTGCTCGAGCCCGTGATCGACGGCTTCCGCAACTACGGCCGCGGCAAGGACGGCACGCCGACCGAAGCCATGCTGGTCGACAAGGCCCAGATGCTGACCCTGACCGCGCCCGAGATGACGGCCCTGGTCGGCGGCCTGCGCGTGCTCGGCACCAATGCCGACGGCAGCAAGCACGGTGTGTTCACCGACAAGGTGGGTGCGCTCACGACCGACTTCTACGTCAACCTGCTCGACATGGGCACGGAGTGGAAGGCGACCGACGCCAGCGCCGAGGTCTTCGAAGGCAAGGACCGCAAGAGCGGCAAGGTGAAGTACACCGGCACGCGCAATGACCTGATCTTCGGCTCCAACTCCGTGCTGCGCGCCTACGCCGAGGTCTATGCCAGCGCCGACGGCAAGGAGAAGTTCGTCAAGGACTTCGTCGCCGCCTGGACCAAGGTCATGAACGCCGATCGTTTCGATCTGGCCTGACGCCAGCAGGAAGAAGAAGGCATGGCGGCCCGCATCGCGGGCCGCAGACAGAACCCTTTGGTTGAAGGGCTACGGTCGTCGGGGTGCAAACCCTGACGGCCGCTTTTTTTGGTGTGAGCCGCTCAGAAGCGGTAGCTCATGCCCAGATGCACCACAGGCAGGACACTGAGGCTGTCCACCGAGTCGCGGATCTTGGCATCCTGCGCGTCCACGTCCGCCTGGGTGACTTTGCCACTGGTGACGAGCGAGGTCTCGGAACGAACCTTGAACTTGCCGAACAGCAGGCCGAAGTCCACGTAGAAGCCCAGTCCCTTGGCAGCGGGCTGGTGGCCGTAGCCGATGCCCAGGTAGGGCGTCGTCTTGGGATATTCCACGGTGACGTTGTAGGTCTCGCCGCTCATGTTGACGGTCTGGCCGTTGATGGTGGAGGTTCCAGAGCCCTGTGCGTTGACCTGGGCCTTGACGTCGTTGAAGGACACGCCGCCCGCGAGGCGGAAACCGCCATCGAACGGACGCCAGTCGGCGAACAGGCCCGTCGTGCTGTACTTCAGGTTGGCGCGGGCGTTCACGCCTTCCACCGTTTCATCCCGCGTGTGGTCGAGGCCGCCACCGTACTGGCCACGGATGCTGAAGCTCTTGTTGATGTGGTGCGCATAGCCCACGTTGTAGAGTCCCAGCACGCCGACGCCTCCGTAGAGGGACTGGGCCGTTGCGGTCGTGGACATGACGCCCAGGGTGAGTGCGCCGCAGATCAGAAGTTTGTGATTCATAGGTTGGAGGTAAAGATGGATCGCTAAGAGAAAAGGGCCGCTGGAGAGCCCCCACAGACTTTAATGATTTGCGCCTCTCGCGGACCCCGGTGGTCTGCAATGGTCCGTCGGCCGTCGCGCCATGGCCACAACTCAGATCGCCAGCGGGTCCACATCCACCGCCCAGCGGATCAGGCCCTTGCCCTCGGGGCCCTGCCGCACTTGATGCAAGACCTCATGCCAGTCCGCCAGAAAACGCTGCAAAGCTGCGCGTGAGGGCGACTCCATCAGCATCTGGGCGCGTTCCACGTTCGCCACGCGCTGCACGCTCATGGGCACGGCGGGGTAGAGCGTGACGTTGAGTCCGGCGGCGGCCTCGCTGCCCAGCGCGCTGGCCGTGTTGAGAAAGGCCTGGGCTGTTTCCTGCGTGCGGGCCTCGGCGCGCACCAGGGCCTGGAAGCTGAAGGGCGGCAGGCCGGCCTGTTCGCGCTCCTTGAGCTGCTGCGCCGCGAAGCCCGGGTAGTCGTGTTTCTTGAGGTTCTCGTAGAGCGGGTGCGTGGGGTGCTGGGTCTGCACCCACATCTCGCTCTGCGCGCTGATGCCGGCGTCACGCCCCGCGCGGCCTGCGGCCTGCATGAGCAGGCTGAAGAGGCGCTCGGGCGCGCGGAAATCGCTGGAGAAGAGCGCGCTGTCGGGGTTGGCCGCGGCCACCAGGGTGATGCGGCGGAAGTCGTGGCCTTTGGCGATCATCTGCGTGCCCACGAGCACATCCACCTCGCCGCTGTGCACCTGGGCCAGTTGGGCTTCCAGCTCACCCTTGAGTTTGGTGGTGTCGGCGTCGATGCGCACGATGCGCACGGCGCCGCCGTCGGGCCGCCGCACATCGGCCAGCAACTCGGCCAGATGTTCTTCGAGTTTCTCGGTACCACGGCCCATGGCGCGGATGTCGGGGCTGCCGCAGCCCGGGCAGGCGCGCGGCACGCGTTCGGTGTAGCCGCAGTGGTGGCAGCGCAGGGTGCGGTCGATCTTGTGGAAGACCCGGTAGGCGCTGCAGTGCGGGCACTCGCTCTTCCAGTCGCATTCATTGCAGTGCAGGACCGGGGCGTAACCGCGCCGGTTCAGGAAGACCATGCTCTGCTCACCGCGCGCGATGCGTTCGGTGATGGCCTGCAGCAGCGGGGGCGAAAACACCGCGTGTTTGGGCTGGTGGTTCATGTCCACGCGGCGTACCCAGGGCAGGGCGCCACCGTCACCCACGCGGCTGGGCATTTCCAGGCGTACATAGCGTCCGCCCTCGGCGGCCGGACGGCTGTGATGCCAGCTCTCGAGCGAGGGCGTGGCCGAACCCAGGATGACCTTGGCGCTTTCGAGTCGGCCGCGGTAGACCGCGAGGTCGCGGGCCGAGTAGCGCGCACCCTCCTGCTGCTTGTAGCTCGGGTCGTGTTCCTCGTCGACGACGATCAGCCTGAGCCTGGGCATCGATGCGAACACGGCCATGCGTGTGCCCAGCACGATGCGCGCGGCGCCGCTGTGCGCGGCCAGCCAGCTCTTGAGACGCTGCGGATTCGTCATGCCGCTGTGCAGCGAGACCACGGCCTCGGCACCGAAGCGGGCTGCAAAGCGTGCTTCGAGCTGGGGCGTGAGGTTGATCTCGGGCACCATGACCAGGGCCTGAGCCTCGGGCTCGCGCTCGAGCAGGGTCTGTACACAGCGCAGATAGACCTCGGTCTTGCCGCTGCCCGTGGCGCCGAAGAGCAGATAGGGGCCGGCCTGCGCTTCGATCTGCGCCAGCACGGTCTGCTGTTCGGGGGTGAGGGTGGGCGCGGGCTCCGTGGCCGCGGGCGCGGGCTCGGCCATCTGGCGCTTGAGTCGGCGTGCCAGCTGCTCGCTGCCCAGTTCACGCAACTGCGGCGGCAGGGCGGCCAGGGCCACTTCACCGGCCGCGCGCTGGTAATAGCTGGCCGCGAAAGCCACGAGCTGCCGCCAGGCCGGTGTGAGCGGCGCCAGGGCGCTGAGCGCATCCGTGACGGGGCGCAGCCGGCTGGTATCTACCTCGTTCTGATCCTGTGTGGCCGCATCCCAGACGATGCCCAGGGTTTCGCGTTTGCCCAGCGGCACGCGCACCAGGGTGCCGGGCGCAAGTGCCTGCTCGCTCAGATAGGTCAGCGTGCCCGCGACCAGGCTGTGGGCCGGCGTCTGGACCAGGATGGGGAGCGGCTGGGTCATGCAGGCGGTCAAAACTTCAGAAGGACTGGCGAATATCGCGCTAAGTGCTTGATCTGGAATGACTTTGCAAACGATTCAAGAATTCTGTGGATAACTTTGTTGAAAGCTTGTCGCGATCAGCGCTGAGCCCTTGAAAATCAAGGCTTTGGACAAAATGCCCGCGAAAAGGACAAAGCTTTAAGTCCATATAAATCAATGACTTGCGTTCGCTATTGGTTTTGTAGCAACACAGACCCCGGCAGGTATTTCATGGCGCACCGCAGCACGGATTTTGTGCATAAGTGAGCCTGCACTGAGCCTTTTTGGGGCTGTCCAAGACAGGGCCGGAATTAGGGAAATCCATGAGCACATGAAGCGGCCCCGGTCTTGACAGCCTTCAGTTGCGTTGCCGGCGCGAGTGTGTGTGGACGGCTTCGACCAGGGCCGACACATGGTCCGGCGGGGTGTACTGGCTGATGCCGTGGCCCAGGTTGAAGATGTGCGTCGGGCCGGCCTGGCTGCGGTCGGTGTGCGGGCGGCCGAAGCTGTCCAGCACTTTCTTGACCTCAGCTTCTATGGCCGCGGGCGGGGCGAACAGCACATTGGGGTCGATATTGCCCTGCAGGGCCTTGCCCGGCCCGCCCACCTGTCCGCCCACCAGCGCGCGGGCCTTGCCCAGGTTCATGGTCCAGTCCAGGCCCAGCACCTCGCAGTCGAGCTGGCCCATCTGCTCCAACCACAGGCCGCCCCCCTTGGTGAAGACGATGCGCGGCACGATCTGGCCGTCCGCGCCCGTGCGCTTGAGGCCGGCCAGCACACGGGCCGTGTAGGCCAGGCTGAATTCCTGGAAGGCGCCGTCGGCCAACACCCCGCCCCAGGAATCAAACACCATCACGGCCTGGGCGCCGGCATCGATCTGCGCGTTGAGGTAGGCCGCCACGGCGTCGGCATTGACCTGCAGGATGCGGTGCATCAGGTCCGCTCGGCCATAGAGCATGCTCTTGACCAGGCGGTAGTCGTCCGAGCCCGCGCCTTCGACCATATAGCAGGCCAGGGTCCAGGGGCTGCCCGAGAAGCCGATCAGGGGCACGCGGCCGTTCAAGGCCTTGCGGATGGAGGTGACGGCGTCGAAGACGTAGCGCAGCTTGTCCAGGTCCGGCACCTCCAGCTTGGCCACGGCCGCCTCGTCGCGCACGGGCGAGGCAAAGCGCGGGCCCTCGCCCTGGGCGAAGGAAAGCCCTAAGCCCATGGCGTCGGGCACGGTGAGGATGTCGGAAAACAGGATGGCCGCGTCCAGCGGGTAGCGCGCCAGGGGTTGCAGCGTGACCTCGGTGGCGTAGTCCACGTGGGTGGCCAGGCCCATGAAGCTGCCGGCCTGGGCGCGCGTGGCGCAGTACTCGGGCAGGTAGCGCCCGGCCTGGCGCATGAGCCAGACGGGGGTGTGATCGGTGGCCTGGCGCAGGCAGGCGCGCAGGAAGGTGTCGTTCTGCAGGGGGGCGTAGCTCATAGCCCCCGATTGTCGCAGGCGCCGGGCGACGCCCGCGCCGCAGCGCCTCAGCGGGCCAGGCGTACTTCGAGGATCTCGAAGTCCAGGGCCTCGTGGTAGATCTTGGGGTCCTGCGTGGCCATGTGCAGCAGGATCTTGGGCGCCTGGTGCGCGACCAGGCGGTGCGCCAGCACGCCGAAGATCACCAGGCCCAGGCCCAGCCAGCGGTAATCGAAGAAGGCCATGCCGATGCCGGTGCCGATGATGGGCAGGATCAAGGCGGTGAGCAGCAGGCGGTGCTTGACGTACTTGCGTGCGCGGTCCGGGTTGACGATGACGCGGAAGCGCCCGGCCGGCAGGCCGATGCGGAATTCCTCGTAGGGGACGTAGATGCCTTCGCCGCCTTCGGCGCCTGCGCTGGGGGGTGTCTCGCTCATGGTCTCGTTAGGGGTAGCCAGATGGTGATTCTGCACCACGTGGCGCCGGCCTTCCTCAGCGGTAGGTGATGGCACAGCCGTAGGGACGGCTCGCCGGCACGCTCAGGGGCTTGCCCGCCAGGGCCTCGGCCAGGCCCTGGCGCAGGTAGTTGGTGGCACGCGGGATGTCCTCGACCTTGTGGCTGGGGATGCTGTCGATGCCGCCGGCGTAGATCAGCTGAGCGCTCGGATTGAGCATGAAGAAATGCAGCGCGGTGCGTGCGCCGAAGGCGCGGCCCAGCAGGCCCTCTTCGTCCATCAGCGCATGGGCGGGCGTGGCCTTCTGCTCGGCCAGCCAGCGCTCCATCTGCGCCGGCGTGAGGAAGTCGGCGCTGCCGTCGGCCGTGGAGTTCACGGTGAGCCAGACCACGCCCAGGCGGCGCGCCTCGGCCTGCAGCGCCTGCAGATTGCCGCTGCGGTAATGCTTCTGCACGAAGGGACAGCCCGGGTTGGTCCATTCGAGCACCAGGTGGCGGCCCCGGAAATCGGCCAGCCGCACGCGGCGGCCCTGCAGATCGGTGCCCTGCAGGTCGGGCACGACCTGTCCCAGGGGCAAGGCCGCCTGCCCGAGCGCGGGCCACAGGCTGCACAGGGCCAGGCCCAGCGTCTCACGCCGGCGCATCAGCGGTACTTGATGGTGCAGCCGTAGGGCCGCGTCGTGGACTGGCTCACAGGCTTGCCGGCCAGAGCCTCATCCAGGCCCTGGCGCACATAGTTGGTCGCGGTCCGGATGTCCTCGGCACGGCCCGAGGGAATGCTGTCGATGGCGCCGGCGTAGACCAGCCGGCCTTGGGCATCGACGATGTACATGTGCGGCGTCACGCGCGCGGCGTAGGCACGGCCGGCGGCGCCGTCCTCGTCCATCAGCGTGGCCGTGGGCGCGGCCTTCTGCTCGCTCATCTAGCGGCCGAGCTGGACCGGGCTCAGGTAGTCGCCATGCGAGGCCTCGGTGGAGTTGATCGCCAGCCAGACCACGTTCTTCGCCGCGGCCTCCTTCTGCAGGGCCTGCATATTGCCGCTGTCGTAGTGCTTGCGCACGAAGGGGCAGCCCGGGTTGTTCCATTCGAGCACCACGTGGCGACCGCGGTAGTCGCTCAGGCGCACGGTCTTGCCGCTGACGTCCTTGAGCGTGAAGTCGGGCGCGGGCTGGCCCACGGTGGCGGCCTGGGCGCCGGCCAGCAGGGCGGTGCCGACGATGAGGGGGGCAAGCAGTCGTTTCAGCATGGCTTTCTCCTGGTCAGATGGAATTCAGGGCCTGCCGGACCTCACCGGTGCTCAGCACTTCGGAGAGCACCAGGGGCGCGCGGCCGGCGCGATAGAACACATAGACCGGCACCCCGCTGCGGCCCAGCTGGCCCAGGGCGCTGGTGATGGCCGGGTCGCGCCGCGTCCAGTCGGCGCGCAGCATGACGATGCCGCGGGTGTCGAACTCGCCCAGCAGGGCCGCATCGGCCAGCGTGGTCTGCTTGTTGTACTGGCAGGTCACGCACCAGGCGGCCGTGTAGTCGACGAAGACGGTCTTGCCCGCGGCCAGCAGCTCCTGCTGGCGCGCCGGGCTCCAGGCCTGCCAGCGCGCGTCGGCGGCCTGGGCCATCGGGGCCGGGCTCAGGAACAGATAGGGACCCAGGGCCCAGACGCTCCAGGCGCCCGCGGCCAGCAGCAGACCGCTGAGCACGGCGCGCCCGCGCCCGCGCAGCGTCAGCGCCCAGATCAGCGCGCTCAGCGCCACCAGCAGCACCAGCAGCGCAGCGGCGCCGTCCACCCCGCTCTGGTGGCCCAGCACCCAGACCAGCCAGACCACGGTGATCAGCATGGGGAAGGCCAGCAGCTTGCGCAGCGTGTCCATCCAGGCGCCGGGCTGGGGCAGCCAGCGCGCGAAGGCCGGCACGAAGCTGGCCACGAGGTAGGGCAGGGCCAGGCCCAGGCCCAGGGCGGCGAAGATCAGCAGGGCCTGGCCTGCGGGCAGGGTGATGGCCAGGCCCAGCGAGGCGCCCATGAAGGGCGCGGTGCAGGGCGAGGCCACGGCCACGGCCAGCACGCCCGTGAGGAAGGCGTCGACCACCGGGTGGCGGGCCTGGAAGGCGGCGAGCGAACTGGGCGCGAACTGGCCGAACTCGAAGACGCCGGCGAGGTTGAGCGCGATGACCGTGAAGAGCGCGGCCAGCGCAGCGATCACCAGCGGGTCCTGCAGCTGGAAGCCCCAGCCCAGGCTGGCGCCGGCGCTGCGCAGGCCCAGCAGCAGCAGGCCCAGCGCCAGGAAGCTGACGATGACGCCGGCCGTGTAGGCCAGGCCGCTGACGCGGTGGCGGCGGTGGTCGTCGGCGTGCTGGGCGAAGCTCAGCACCTTGATCGCCAGCACGGGGAACACGCAGGGCATGAGGTTGAGGATCAGGCCGCCGATCAGCGCGCCGGCCAGCGCGGCCCAGAAGCCCAGCGTGGGCGCACGGCCCTGGGCTGCGGCATTGGCGTCGAGCGCGGCCTGCAGTGCCGGGGAGATGGTCGCAGGTGCGGCCACGGCGGGCCAGGCGTCGCGCACGGGCAGCTCGGCGCGCCAGCCTTGCGTGCCGCTGGCCAGCACCACAGGCAGGACCGTGGGGCTGGCGCTGCGCTGCGGCGCCAGCGGCAGCTCGGCCGTCCACACCGCGCCATCCCAGCGCTGGGTCCAGGGGGCGGCGGGATTGACGACCTCGGCGATCTCGGGGAAGGCCTCGAGCTTCTGCCCGCGCAGACGTTCGGGCAGGCCGGCCACGGCCAGCTGCAGGGTCTGGCCCTGGATGCGGATGCTGCTTTGCGCTGCGGCCGCCAGCGGGCGCGGCTGGGCCTGCTGCGCGGCTTCGAACAGCGCGCCGTGCAAGGCCGTGGAGCTGCGCAGCGGGATGCGCAGGGTGTACTCGCCTTCCTCGGGAATGCACTCGGTCTTGCAGATCAGCCAACTCGCGCGCAGCTGGACCGTCAGGTCCTGGCCGAGCAGGCCGGGCTTGAAGTCGGAGCTGATGGTCAGCGGCACGGGCAGCAGCAGCGTGCCCTCGTAGCCGTAGTTCATCAGCGGGCCGACCGGGATCTTCTGCGGCAGCGGCCAGGCGATCTCGCCGGCCTCCACGCCGGCCGGCAGCGTCCACTGCAGCTCGGTGGGCAGGCCCGAGTCGCCGGCGTTCTTCCAGTAGGTGTGCCAGTGCGCCTTGTGTTCGATGCGCAGGCCGACCCAGACGGTGCGCCCGGGTGCCACGCCCTCGGGCGCATGGGCCAGCAGCTCGGTGCGTGCCTGGGGCGTGGTGACCACGGCGCCGCGCGCCGTACCGCTTTGGGCCTGGGCGAGTGGCCCCCAGAGGGTGGCCGCAGCCAAGAGCAGGGCGGGAAGCAGGCGCAGGGCGCGCAGGGACAGGGTTGGGGGCATGCGGGGATCCGGGTCGCGAAGCAGAGACAGGGGGAACGGCGGGTGGGAGTGTGCCGGCTGGGGGCAAGTTCCCGGCGGCGCCCGCACAAATATAAGCCAAGGCTGAAAGCCTTGTCTCCGCTATGGCCCTCATAGACACTATCGAATTCAGCTTGTGCGGCCGGCCCGAATAATGCTTGTCACCATCGGGCGCTGACCGGCCGCGCAGCCGGTCCATGGCAGATGCGTTTGGGAGATGCATGATGTCCAGTTTGGAAACCGCGTTGACCCCCTGGGTGGCGCAACTCAAGAGCCGGGCCAACCTGCCCGTGCTGCTGCAGTGGGGGGAGCACCCCGCGCCGGACTCGGGCCTGCGCCTGGGGGATTTCGAGCAGCCCAGGGTGGTGATCAAGGTGCGCAAGGCCACGGCCGTACCCAAGCTGCTCAGCCCCAGCCTGGACAGCCTCGGCGAGGCCTATGTCGAAGGCCTGATCGATGTCGAGGGCAGCGTGGACGACATCCTGGAGATGGCGCACCGCCTGGCCGAAGCCGGAAGCCAGACCGAGAGCCACCTCACGCGCATCGTGCGCCACTTCCAGCACAGCAAGAAGAGCGACCAGGAGGCCGTGCAGTACCACTACGACGTCTCCAATGATTTCTACCAGGCCTGGCTCGATCCGCGCATGGTCTATTCCTGCGCCTACTTCGAGAATGGCGACGAGAGCCTGGAGGAGGCCCAGCTCAAGAAGATCGACCACATCCTGACCAAGGTGCAGCTGCGGCCCGACCAGCGCCTGCTCGACATCGGCTGCGGCTGGGGCGCGCTCGTGATCCGTGCGGCGCAGAAATTCGGGGCGCGCTGCGTGGGCATCACGCTCTCGCAGCGCCAGTTCGAACTGGCCAGCGAGCGCGTGCGCGCCGCCGGCCTGCAGGAGCGGGTCGAGATCCGCTTGCAGGACTACCGCGACGTGCAGGGTCCCTTCGATCGCATCACCAGCGTCGGCATGTTCGAGCATGTGGGGCTGGACTATCTGCAGGGCTATTTCGCGCGCATCCGCGAGCTGCTCACGGACGATGGCTGGGTGCTCAACCACGGCATCACCTCGACCGACGCCAACGACGGCGAGACCAGCCACGGCGGCGGCCGCTTCATCGACCGCTACGTCTTTCCCCAAGGCGAGCTGCCGCATATCAGTACCGTGCTCCGGACGCTGCAGGCCGGGGGGCTGGAGGCGCTGGATGTGGAAAGTCTGCGGCGCCACTATGCGCGCACCACGGCCCTGTGGAGCCAGGCCTTCGAGGCGGCCGGCGAGAGGCTGCGGGCCCTGGTGGACGAACGGCGCTGGCGCATCTGGCGGGTCTACCTGGCCGGCTGCCAGTGGGCCTTCGAGCACGACGAGATCTCGCTCTACCAGGTGCTGTGCCGCAAGGCGGGCCTCCAGGCCCGTGGCCTGCCCTGGTCGCGTCGCTGGATGTACCAGCGCTGAAGGCCGGTTTCGTTCCGGGGCGGTAGGCGACCCCGTGCAGCGGCCGGAGGCCGCAGGCCCTAAGATAGGCGCATGGCTACCCCCTCCCGCTACTGGGCCGACCTCTCCACCCGCGACTTCGCGCAGCTGGACGCCGCGCGCGCCATCGCCGTGCTGCCTCTGGGCGCGACCGAGCAGCATGGCCCGCACCTGCCCTTGAGCGTGGACACGGACCTGGCCCAGGGCGTGGTCGCGGCTGCGCTGCCGCATCTCGCGGCGGACCTGCCCGTGCTTTTTCTGCCGGTGCAGAGCGTGGGCTTCAGCCCCGAGCACCAGGCCTTTCCCGGCACGCTCACGCTGTCTTCGCGTACCCTGATCAGCCTGTGGACCGAGATCGGTGAATCGGTGGCGCGTGCCGGCGTGAAGAAGCTGGTGCTGCTCAACGCGCACGGCGGCCAGGTCGGTCTGACCGACCCGGTGGCGCGCGATCTGCGCGCGCGCCTGGGCATGCTGGTCTACAGCGTCAACTGGTTCAACCTGCCGCTGGGTCCCGAGGTCGAAGGTCTGTTCAGCGCCGAGGAACACCGCTGGGGCGTGCATGCCGGACAGATCGAGACGGCCATGATGCTGGCGCTGAGGCCCGAGCGCGTGGCCCTGCAGCACGCGCAGCATTTCAGCTCGGCTGCGCAGCAGCGCGCTGCGGCTTTCCCCATCCTGGGCAATGGCCGCAGTGCCAAGCTGGCCTGGCAGATGCAGGACTACAACCCGGCCGGTGCCGTGGGCAACGCGGCGGCGGCCACGGCCGGGCAGGGCCGCGCCGTGCTCGACGCCGCCGGCCGCGCCCTGGCGCAGCTGCTGGCCGAGATCGACCGGCTACCGCCGCAGACCCTGGTGGACGGGCCCTTGCCGTGAACGCCACGCTGCCGCCCTCCGGACTGATGCAGGACGAGGCCGAGCGGCAGCGCCTGCAGACGCTGCAGGACTATGCGGTGCTCGACACCCCGCCCGAGGCCGGTTTCGACGAACTCACCCATCTGGCGGCGCAGTGGCTGCAGGTGCCCATCGTGCTGGTCAGCCTGGTCGACGCGGGCCGTCAGTGGTTCAAGTCGCGCGTGGGGCTGGAGGCGCCCGAAACCCCGCGCAACGTGTCCTTCTGCAGCGTGGCGATCCAGCGGCCGCAGCAGATGCTGATCGTGCCCGACGCGCGGCTGGACCCGCGTTTCAGCGCCAACCCTCTGGTCACCGGCGAGCCCGGCATCTGCTTCTACGCCGGCGCGCCGCTGGTCATGCCCGACGGCCAGGCCCTGGGCACGCTGTGCGTGATCGACCGCCAGCCGCGTGACTTCAGCCCGCAGGAACGCGAGACCCTGAGCCTGCTCGCGCGCCAGGTCGTGGCCCAGCTTGAACTGCGGCGCCAGCGCATGGAGATGCAGCTGGCCGTGGACCGTTATCAGAAGCTGTTCGACAACACCCTGGACGGCGTGCTGCAGACCCGGCCCGGTGGCGAGGTGCTGGCGGCCAATGCTGCAGCCTGCGCCATGCTGGGCATGAGCGAGGAGCAGATCCGCCAGCGCGGACGCGGCGGCATCCTCGATCTGGACGATCCGCGCCTGCCGGTGCTGCTCGACACCCGGCTGCGCCTGGGCCATGCGCATGGTGAGCTGCGCATGCGCCGCGGCGACCGCACGCTGTTCGAGGTCGAGCTGACCTCGGCGCTGTACCGCGACCATGCGGGCCAGTGGCTCAGCAGCATCGTGTTCCGCGACATTTCCGAGCGGCTGTGCTGGCAGCAGCAGGTGCAGAAGCAGGTGGACCTGCTCGACAACCTGGCGCGGCACGTGCCGGGCTCGCTCTACCAGTTCCGCCTGGATGCCGATGGGCGATTGAGCTTTCCTTTTGCCAGCGCCGGCATCCACACCATCTACGAAGTCGAGCCCGAGCAGGTGCGTGAAGACGCCAGCCTGGTGCTCGAGCGCATCCATCCCGACGACCTGCAGCCGGTGCTGGAGTCGATCCGCGTCTCGGCCGAAACCCTGCAGCCCTGGCGCATCGAGTACCGCGTGATCCTGCCTGTGCAGGGCGAACGCTGGCGCCTGTGCAATGCCCAGCCCGAGCGCCTGCCCGACGGCAGCACGCTGTGGCACGGCTTCAACACCGACATCACCGAGCGCAAGGAGTCGGAGGTGCAGACCTACCGGCTGGCCTATTTCGATGCGCTCACGGGCCTGCCCAACCGCAGCCTGCTGCGTGACCGCATCGACCAGGCGCTGGCCCTGGCGCGGCGCAACCGCCAGTACGGCGCCGTGATGTTCGTGGACCTGGACAACTTCAAGCAGATCAACGACGCGCGCGGCCACTCGGTGGGCGACCTGCTGCTGACCGAGGTGGCGCAACGCCTGCAGGGACTGCTGCGCGCCGAGGACACGGTGGCGCGCCTGGGCGGCGACGAGTTCGTGCTGCTGATCAACGAACTCGGCTATGACGTCGAGGCCAGCGCGCGCGCGGCCATGGCCGTGGCCGAGAAGGTGCGTGCCACACTGGACCGCCCGCACCTGATCGACAACTTCAGCTACACCAGCACGGGCAGCATCGGCATCAGCCTGTTCCCCAAGGCTGGGCAGAAGATCGACGATCTGCTGCGCGAGGCCGACACCGCCATGTACCGCGCCAAGGGCGCCGGGCGCAACCGCATCGCCTTCTTTGAACTCACCATGCAGCACGAGGTGGAGGACCGCCTGGCGCTGGAGCAGGAGCTCAAGGAGGGCCTGGCCGCGGACCAGCTCTGCCTCTATGTGCAAAGCCAGATCGACGCCCGTGGCCAGCCTGTCGGTGGTGAGCTGCTGCTGCGCTGGCAGCACCCGCTGCGCGGCCTGCTCTCGCCCATGCGCTTCATCCCGCTGGCCGAGGAGACCGGTCTCATTCTGCCGCTGGGCGAATGGGTGATCGAACAGGCCTGCCGCACGCTGGTGCGCATGCGCGCGCAGGGGCTGCTGCAGTCGCTGGCGGTCAACGTGAGTGCGCAGCAGTTCCGCAGCGAGGATTTCGTGCCGCGCGTGCAGGCCATCCTGCGCCAGACGGGCGCGCCGGCCCAGCAGCTGGTCTTCGAGGTCACCGAGAGCCTGTTCATCGAGGACTGGGAGCATGCCCTGCAACGCATCATCGCACTCGTCAAGCTCGGTATCCGCTTTTCCATCGACGACTTCGGCACCGGCTATTCCAGCCTGCGCTACCTGCAACGCCTGCCCCTGTTCGAGCTCAAGATCGACCGCAGCTTCGTGCAGGACACGCCCCACGACATCAACGACACGGCCATCGTGCAGTCCATCCTTTCGATGGCGCATCACATGGGGCTGGAGGTGGTCGCCGAAGGCGTCGAGACCCAGGCCCAGGTCGACTTCCTGCGGGCCCAGAACTGCGACCGCCTGCAGGGTTACTTCTACGACCAGCCCCAGCCGCTGGAGCAGTGGCTCGCACGCCTCGGTTCCTCCATGCTGGTTTGACAGCCTGGGCCGGCCTGTGGATACTCATTTCGGCGCCCGTGCGCCGGGGAGTCCATCCTGATGAGCAGCTCCAAGGATCGTCGCCAGTTTCTGCGTTCCGTCTTCCACGCGCCCGTGCGGCTGCGGCGGGGTGAGCAGGAGAGCCAGGGTTTCCTGCACGACATCTCGCTCCGCGGGGCGCTGGTTGAAGTCCCCCCCGGCTGGGATGGCCAGGTGGGGGAGCTCTGCAGTCTGCAACTGGCACTGGCTGCCGACGCCGCCATCCGCATGGAGGCCACCGTGGCCCACATCGAAGGCCGCCATGTCGGTCTGCATTGCGAGCGCCTGGACCTGGACAGCATGACCCATCTGCGCCAGCTCGTCGAACACAATGCCGACGATCCCGCCCTGCTCGAACGCGAACTCGCCACCCTGGTTGCCCAGGGCCGGGCCACCGCCTGATGCGCCGTCGCCTGCTGCTGGGTACGCCGGCCCTGCTGCTGGCTTCGCCCCTGTCGGCGGCCACCATCGGCGAGCGACTGTCGGGCGGCGGCCATGTGCTGCTCATGCGCCATGCCGAAGCGCCGGGGGTGGGGGATCCGCCGGGGTTTCGTCTCAGCGACTGTGGCACCCAGCGCAATCTCAGCGCCGCCGGGCGCGCACAGGCCCGCGCCGCGGGTCGCTGGCTGCGCAGCCAGGGGCTGCAAGCTGCCCGGGTCTGGTCCAGCCCCTGGTGCCGCTGCCTGGACACGGCGCGCCTGCTCGACTACGGCGCGGTGACGGTCGAGACCAGCCTGAGTTCCTTCTTCGGCGACTATGAGCGCGGACCGCAGCAGCGCGAGGCCCTGCAGGCCTTCATCGCCCGCCTGCAGGAGGGCTCACCCGGGCCTGCGCCCATACTCGTCACGCACCAAGTCGTGATCAGTGCCTATACGGGCGCTGGTGCGTCGAGCGCCGAAATGGTGCTCGTGCGGGTGGACCGGCTCGGGCAGCCGCAGGATGTGACTCGCCACGCCCCGCCGATGTCCGGCTGACGCCGGCTTGCCCCGTCGCGGATCGGTTGCATCCTGCCAGGATGGCATGCCGCTTGCATGCCGCAAAGGTATGTGCGCCCTCGTTCTGCCCCGTCCCGCGAAGGAAGCGATCCGCCCCGATACCTTGTGGCAGCGTCAGCTTGAGCTGCTGCTGGAATCCACCGGCGAGGGCATCTTCGGCATCGATCTGGAAGGGCATTGCACCTTCATCAACCGCGCCGGCGCGCGCATGCTGGGCTGGGAGGCGGCCGAGGTGCGCGGCCGCAACATGCACGAACTCACCCACCACTCCCATGCGGATGGCAGTGCTTACGCAGCCCATGATTGCCCCATCTTCAATGCGTTCCGGCGGGGCCTGCCCTGCCGCATCGATACCGAGGTGTTCTGGCGCCGCGACCACCGGTCCTTTCCCGTCGAGTACTCCAGCTACCCGCTGATGGACGGCGCGCAGGTGCGCGGTGCGGTCGTCACCTTCGTCGACATCACAGAGCGCCGGCACGCGGCCGAGGCCTTGCAGCGCGCCAATGCGGAGCTGGCCGGGGCCAACGACGCGCTGGAATCGCGCGTGGCCCGGCGTACCCATGAGCTGTCGGTGGCGCTGGGTCAGCTGCGCGAGCTCGCGGCGTATTCCGAAAAGGTGCGCGAGGACGAGCGCACGCGCATCGCGCGCGAAGTCCACGACGAGCTGGGCAGTCTGCTGGTGGCGCTCAAGATGGACGTCAACTGGATGGACAAGCGCCTGGGCGAGCAGCCGCAGCGCAGCGCGGACGAGGCGCAGACCATGCGGGCGCGTCTGCAGAGCAAGTGCCGCAACATGAGCCGCCTGATCGAGGCGGCGGTGGACAACGTCGGCCGCATCATCACCGACCTGCGCCCCAGCATCCTGGACCATCAGGGGCTGTGGGCCGCGCTGGAATGGCAGGCGCACGAGTTCGCGCGTTCGGCCGAGCTCCAGCTGGACTGGGCCATGGACGACACCGAGGGTGTCGAGTTGCCTGAAGCCGCGGCGATCGCGGTCTTCCGCATCTTCCAGGAGATGCTCAGCAATGTGGGGCGGCATGCTCGCGCGACGGAACTGAGCGTGCGGATCCGTATCCGCGACGGGCAGCTCCAGCTGGTGGTGCAGGACAACGGCTGCGGCGCCGCACCCCAGGCCTTCGAGGCGCCGACGGCCTATGGTGTGATGGGCATGCGCGAACGCGCGCGGCATCTTGGCGGCGATATTTCCATCCGCAGCGAGGTGGGGCGGGGCGCGCGTTTGTGCCTGCAGCTGCCCATGACACCATGATCCGCGTCCTCATCGGTGACGACCATCGCATCGTGCGCGAGGGTCTCAAACAGGTGCTGGCCGATGCCCAGGATGTGTGCGTCGCGGCCGAGGCGCAGACCGGCCCCGAGGTGCTGGACCAGGTGGGTGTGCTGGCCGGCCCGCAGGGGCTGGACCTCGTGCTGCTGGACATCGCCCTGCCGGGCCTCGACGGGCTCGAGGTGCTGCAGCAGCTGCGCCTGCGCTGGCCCGGCCTGCCGGTGCTCATGCTCAGCACCTACCCGGAAAGCCAGTATGCGGCGCGCTGCATCAAGCTGGGCGCGGGCGGTTACCTCAACAAGAGCGCCGATCCCGACCTCATGCTCGAAGCGGTGCGCCTGGTCGCGGGTGGTGGCCGTTACCTCAGCGCGGACACGGCCCAGGCCCTGGCGGCGGCCGTGGCGGCCAGCGGGGCGGGCGGTGTGGAGGCGCTCTCGCACCGTGAGCATCAGGTCTTCCGCCTGCTCACGGCCGGGCATACCGTGAGCGAAATTGGTGCACAGCTCAAGCTGGCTTCGAATACGGTGAGCACCTACCGTGCCCGCATCCTGGAAAAGACGGGTGCCAAGAACGATGTCGAGCTGGCCCTGCTGGCCGAACGGCACGGCAAGTCGGCGCGTTCCGGTGCGCCCTGAATGCATTTTGTAGGGCTGGCCCTACACGTCGTCATGCGAGCGCGCACGAATTGCAAGCGCGGGTGAGCAGAGGCCTCGAACTGGCCCGACCCTTGCAAGGTCATGGCATGTCCACTCATGAGGTGATGCCATGACCCGCTACTTCGATCCCTACAACGCCGACCGTCCGCTGATGCTCAAGTGCAGCTGTGGGCGCGACCACACCGTGGCCGAGCACGCGCAGGAACAGGCTGCGGCCACCTTGCGTGCGCGCAGCGAGACGGCCGAGTTCGAGGCCTACAGCAATGCCTTCATCGAAGCCACCCTGGTCAAGGCCCTGTTCCCGCAGGATGCCGTGCGCCGCCGTTTCCTGCGCGCCGTGGGCAAGGGGGCCGCCATGTCGGCCATCGCCAGCGTGCTGCCCGTGGCCAGCCTGCAGGCCATGGCCCAGGAGAAGGGCGCGCTCGAGAAGA
>LNFM01009222.1_pt1 | contig 26138 bp, 23 predicted proteins | sample 596031 | NCBI WGS metagenome assembly LNFM01 (sample SAMN04254537, study PRJNA301005) | activated carbon metagenome | isolation source: dual media filters at the Ann Arbor, Michigan drinking water treatment plant | place: USA: Ann Arbor | reverse complement strand
CGGGGCCACGGCGGTATCTACAAACTTGGCGGCTTCGTCCAGCACCTGCGCAGCCAGGTCACTGTCGGTGTCGGCAAACGGCGCCAGCGCCTGCCACTGCGCCGGAGCGCGCAGCACCTCGGTCAGCAGAAACTGGATGTCGGCAAGGGACTGGCGTGCGGGCATAGTTTGCTCTTGTTTTGATAGCTATTAGTGCTTATGAATCAAGCGCTAGGGGCCGATTTGGCTTGAAAATCGTCTTTTAGACGGTCAGAACCGACCTTATGGAACTGCGCATGCTGGGCGGGTCGAAGCACTGCGCTGCGCAAGGCTTCGACAAGCTCAGCCCGAACGGATCGGGGGCGAGGTGGGCGGCGGCGCACTGCAACCGTTGCGCTTCCCTTCGCCCGTCGATACCGGCGCGCCCCAGGCGCGGGCCGCCGCGCAAGGGCCGCCCCGCCGCGCTGGCGGCGTCCCCCCTCCCACGCGCCAGCGTGAGAGAGGGGGTGAAGGCGCGAAGCGCCTCAGGGGGTGCTCTCTAGGAATCTGCCGTGAACCCGATCTTCTTGATCAGCGGGCCCCAGCTGTCGAACTCGGCCTTCTGCCAGCGCGCCTGTTCTTCGGGCGTGGAGCCGTGGGGCATCAGGCCCACGATGGCCAGGCTGTCGATGACCGACTTTTCCTTCAGTGCGGCGTTGATGGCTGCGTTGGCGGCGGCGATCACCGGCCTGGGCGTGGCGGCAGGGGCGTAGAAGCCAAACCATTCTTCAGTGGTCAGCTCGGGGAAGCCCTGCTCGGCAAACGTGGGCACATCGGGCACATACTGCGAGCGCTTGGGGCCCGAGGTGGCCAGGATGCGCAGCTTGCCGGCCTTGTAGTTGGCGATGAAGTCACCGTGCGGGGTGACCATGGCGGCCACCTGGCCACCCACCACATCGGTCACGCCGGGGATGGAGCCGCGGTAGGGCACATGGCGCAGGTCCACGCCGCTGTTGATGCCCAGCAACGCGCCCAGAAAGTGGGGTGTGGAGCCAGCGCCGGGTGAGCCGTAGCTGGCGTCCTTGGGGTTGGCCTTGGCCCAGGCCAGGAAGTCCTTCACCGTCTTGACGCTGGCCGGCACCATGGGTCCCACGGCCAGACCGTGGTGCATGATGGCCCCGATCGACACGGGCGCGAAGTCCTTGTCGGTGTAGTTCATCTTGCTGTAGATGTGCGGGTAGTTGGCCAGGGCAGACACCTGCGCCAGGGCCAGCACCGAGCCGTCGGCGGGCGAGCCCTTGAGTGTTTCCAGCGCAATGCGGCCGCCAGCGCCGGGCTTGTTTTCCACCACGCCGGCGTTCTTGGAGTAGGCCGTACCCCCGAATTTTTCGGCCACGCGGCGGGCTACCGTGTCGCCCGAGCTGCCGGCCGGAAAGCCGAACAGCACCTTGACCTGCTCGATCGGCTGGGCCGACGCGGACAGCGGGTAGAACGCACCGAGCGCGGCGGCAGACCCGAAAGCTTGTACAAATTGGCGGCGTGTCGTCATGGTTGTCTCCTGATGGTTTTGCGGTGTCGATGACGGGTGAAAAACAAGATACGGTTGCAATCAGCGCGGTGCCATGCGCAGGGCACCGTCGAGGCGAATCACTTCGCCGTTCAGGTGCCCGTTGGTCACAATGTGGCAGGCCAGCTCGGCAAATTCCTCGGGCTTGCCCAGGCGCGGCGGAAAGGGAATGCTGGCCGCCAGCGACTGCTGCACGGCCTCGGGCAGTTCCTTCATCAGCGGCGTGGCAAACAGCCCGGGCGCCACGGTGCACACGCGGATGGCGTGCTGCGCCAGGTCGCGTGCCATGGGCAGCGTCATGCCGGCCAGGCCGGCCTTGGAGGCGCTGTAGGCCTGCTGGCCCACCTGGCCGTCAAAGGCAGCGACGGAAGCGGTGAACATCATCACGCCGCGCTCGCCGTTGCCCAGCACGTCGAGCTTGCTGCAGGCGGCGGCAAACAGGCGGCTCACGTTGTAGCTGCCGATCAGGTTGATGTTGATCACGCGCACGAAGTCTTCCAGCGGTGCGGCGCTGCCGTCGCGCTGCACCACGCGCTTGGCGCTGCCGATACCCGCCACGTTCATCAGGATGCGCGCGGGGCCGTGGGCGGCGGCGGCTTTCTCGAGCGCAGCGGTCACGCTGGCGGGGTCGGTGATGTCACAGGGGCAGGCCACGGCGCAGCCGTTGCCAAACTCTGCGTTGATGTCTGCGGCCACCTTTTCGGCCAGCTCGGCATTGCGGTCGAGCACCGCCACCTTGGCGCCCAGGCGCGCCAGTTCGCGCGCGGTGGCTTCGCCGAGGCCCGATGCGCCGCCGGTCACGAGGGCGGCTTGTCCTTGGATTTGCATGGTGGTTGTCCTTGTGTTGTCAGTTCAGAGCGGTTCAGTTCGGTTCAATGCTGGGGAACGATGGTGAACGGCAGGCTGCCGTCGTGCAGCGCATTCACCAGGTCGGCGCGGTGCTTGAGCACGGCGCGCTGGTTGATGGAGCCCTTGTCGGTGATCTCGCCCTTGTCCAGCGAAGGCGGCTCTGCCATCAGGTGCACGCGTGCCACACGCGTGGCGCTGCCGGTGGCCTGTGCGGCCAGCTGGTTGACCACCTTCTGGAGGTGCTGCTGCACGGGCGCACTCTCCAGCACCTGCTGCAGGCTGGCGCTCTCCGGCAGGTCCGCCAGCGCGCGGATGCCGGGGGTTGGCAGCAGCAGGGCGCCCACTTCCTTGAGGTTGATGCCGGTGATGACGGCATCCTGCACATAGGGCGCGCAGGCGGCGATGATCTTGGCGCGCATGGGGCCCACGCTCACAAAGGTGCCGGTGCTGAGCTTGAAGTCCTCGGCAATGCGGCCGTCGAACTTCAGGCCCTTGTGGTGGTCGTTCTCGTCAATCCACTGCACGGCGTCGCCCGAGCAGTAGAAACCTTCTTCGTCGAACGCCTCTTGTGTGGCCTCGGCATTGCGCCAGTAGCCGGGCGTGATGTTGGGGCCGCGGTAGCGCACCTCGATCTTGCCGTCCACGGGCACAAGCTTCAGTTCCAGCCCTGGCGTGGGCACGCCGATGTCGCCCGCCTGCACGTTGGGGCTGTTCACGGCCACGCAGAAGGGGCAGCCCTCGGTCATGCCCAGACCCGTGTTCATCACGATGCGCTCGCCCACTTCGCGTTCAGCCACCTCGAACAGGGCATCCCAGATGGGCTGCGACAGTGCGGCGGCGGCAAAGAAGAACATCTGCACGCGGCTGAGCAGGTTCTTGCGCAGCTGCTCGTCGGTCTTCATGGTGTGCGCGATCACCTCGAAGCCCGTGGGCACGTTGAAGTACACCGTGGGCGCGATCTCGCGCAGGTTGCGGATGGTCTCGGCCATGCCGGCCGGCGTGGGCTTGCCTTCGTCCAGGTACAGCGTGCCGCCGTTGAAGATCACGGTGCCGAAGTTGTGGTTGCCGCCAAAGGTGTGGTTCCATGGCAGCCAGTCGACCAGCACCAGGTCTTGCTCGGCCAGCACGGGCATGGACTGGTTCATCTGCTGCAGGTTGGCGGCCCACATGCCGTGCGTGACGATCACGGCCTTGGGCGCCTTGGTGGAGCCCGAGGTGAACATGAACTTGGCGATGCTTTCGCCCGTGATGGCAGCGTGCGCGGCGTCCACGGCGGGGGTGGCTTCAGTTGCCAACAGCGCGCTGAAGGGCGTGGTGGCGCGGCCTTCCAGCGTGCCCTGGCCCAGCACCACATGCACGTCATCGCCCACGGTGGCCCCGATGGCGGCGGCATAGCGCCCCGCGTTGCTGGCAAACACCAGGCCCGGTGTCAGGGTGTCGATGGCGTGGCGCAGCTTGTCGTAGTCCTTGCTCACGGTGGAATACGCCGACGACACCGTGCACTGCGGCACCCCGGCCACCAGGCAGCCCAGCGACAGCAGGGCGTGGTCCAGGTCGTTCTCGCTCAGGATGACCACGGGGCGTTCGGCGTTCAAGCCCAGGTTGAGCAGTGCCTGCGCAATGCGGCGGGCGGATTGCCAAGCTTGCTGGTAGCTGATGTGGCGCCACTGGCCCAGGCTGCCGTCGGCGTTTTTCACGCGCTGGGCCATCCAGGTGCGGTCGGGGGTGGTCCGTGCCCAGTGCGCCAGGCGGTCGGTCAGGCGCACGGGGTGGGGCTGCAGGTCTTGTGTGGCCCGCACATACAGCGCGCCATTGCCGCCCTGGCGGGTGGTGACTTCGGTCACGCCAAAGCGCAGAGGCCTGTAGCGGGGAGGGGAGAGGGTTGCCGTCATGAGAGCGGGTGTTGAAGCGTTGGCTGGCGCGGAGCGGGGGCCTCAGGCCTTTTTGACCTTGGCGGCCTTGCCGTCCAGGAAGGCACGCACGCGGGCCTTGGCCTCGGGAGCGCTCTGCGCGATGGCGGCCATCATGGCTTCGGTCATGAGGCCCTGGTCGGATGGCTGCTCGGCAATGCGCGGCAGTGCGTGCATGAGGGCGTAGTTGGTCAGCGGTGCGTTCTGCGCAATGCGCTGGGCCAGCTCGAAAGCCTTGTCGAATGCGGCACCGGTGGGCACCAGGTACTGGGCGAAGCCGACCTTTTCGCCGTCCACGGCGTTGTAGACGCGGCCGGTCATCATCATGTCGGTCATCCGGGCCGTGCCGATCAGGCGCGGGATGCGCACCGCGCCGCCGCCGCCCACGAAGATGCCGCGCGAGCCCTCGGGCAGCGCATAGAAGGTGGATTCATCGGCCACGCGGATGTGGCAGGCGCTGGCGAGCTCCAGCCCGCCGCCCACCACGGCGCCGTGCAGCGCGGCCACCACGGGCACGGGGCCGAACTGCACGCGGTCCAGCGCGGCGTGCCACATGCGCGAGTGGTGCAGGCCCTGGCCCGCGTCGCGCTCCTTCAGCTCGGACAGGTCCAGGCCCGAGCAGAAGTGTTCGCCTTCGCCATCGATCACCGCTGCGCCCACGGTGGCGGGCAGGTTGTCCATCACATCGCGCAGCGCCAGGATCAGGCCGTCGTTCAAGGCATTGCGCTTGGCCGGGCGGGTGAGGCGGATGACCGCGATTTCCTCGCGTTCGCCACGGATTTCAAGGGAGATGTCGGAGTTCTGGGTCATGGTCTTCAATGTGAGTTGGGGAAATTATGGTTATTAAAAATAACTAAAACAAGGGCGCCAGCAGGTTGTTTGCTAGGTGCTTTCCCTAGCTTTCCAGACGTTCCATATGATTATGATAAATAACTAAAATTGGTGCGCAATCCACGCAAGGACCCGTCTCATGAACGCCTTCATCCCCTACGGTATCTATTGGTCGTCTCCGTTTGCCAAGTGGCAGGGCACGCTGGCCAACCTCAATGCATTGCCGCTGGCCGCCACCGTAGGCAAGCAGGCGCTCGCCGCCCGGGGCTACGACCTGTCGACCGTGGACCTGGCCATCCTGGGTATCACCAACCCGCAAAAGGGCAGCTTCTACGGCCTGCCCTGGGTCACCGGCATGATGGGCATCGACCGCGTGGCGGGCCCCACCGTGCAGCAGGCCTGCGCCACCAGCGTGCGTGCGCTGCAGATGGCCGCGCAAGAGGTGGCCTGCGGCACGGCCACCAGCGCGCTGCTGGTGATGGCCGATCGCCAATCCAATGGCCCGGTCGTCTACTACCCGGATTCGAGCGGTACCGGCGGCTACGGCATCACCGAGCACTGGGTGCCCGACAACATGGGCCACGACCCGTATGCCAAGAACCCCATGCTGCAGACCGGCGAGAACGTGGCCGCCCGCTACGGCATCACCACCGAAGAGCAGCATGCGCTCAAGCTGCACCGCTACCACCAGTACCAGGAAGCGCTGGCCAACGACCGTGCCTTCCAGAAGCGCTACATGGCCGACGCGCCCGTCACCGACTCGAAGTTCCGCAAGCAGACCGGCACGCTGGGCACCGACGAAGGCATCTTCCCGACCACCGCCGAAGGCCTGGCCAAGCTCAAGCCCGTAAAGGAGGGCGGCACGGTGACCTTCGGCGGCCAGACGCATCCGGCCGACGGTAACGCGGGCGCCATCGTCACCACGCGCGAGCGGGCGCGTGACGTGGCCACCAACCCGGGCATCGAGATCGAAATTCTGGGCTTTGGCATGGCCCGCGTGGAGGCCGGCTTCATGCCCATGGCGCCATCGCCTGCAGCGTTCAACGCGCTCAGGAACGCAGGCCTGTCCATCAGCGATGTGGCGGCCATCAAGACGCACAACCCCTTTGCCGTGAACGACATCGCCCTGGCGCGTGACACCGGCTTTGCCTGGGAGCGCATGAACAACTACGGCAGCTCGATCATCTGGGGCCACCCCCAGGCGCCCACCGGCATGCGCGCCATCATCGAACTGATCGAGGAACTGGTGCTGCGCGGCGGCGGCGTGGGCCTGTTCACCGGCTGCGCTGCGGGCGACACAGGCTTCGCCACCGTGCTGCGCGTGACCGACAGCAAAACCACTTCCAAGGCCTGACCATGACCACTGCAGCAAGCTCTTTCTCTGCCCCCCTGAATGCATGGCTCGTCGACGGTGTGCGCACGCCCATGGTCGATTACTGCGGCCCGCTGGGCCATGTGTCGCCCACCGACCTGGGCATCAAGGTTGCGCGCGCCGTGCTGGCGCGCAGCGGTGTACCCGCTGCCGATGTGGGTTCGGTCATCACCGGCTCCATGGCGCAGGCCGATTTCGACGCGTTTGTGCTGCCGCGCCATATTGGCCTGTACGCGGGCGTTCCGTTGGACGTGCCCGCCATCCTGGTGCAGCGCATCTGCGGCACGGGCTTTGAGCTGTTCCGCCAGGCCGCCGACCAGATTGCGCTGGGCTACACCGAGGTCGCGCTGGTGGTGGGTGCCGAGTCCATGACGCGCAACCCGATTGCCGCCTACACACACCGCACCGGCTTCAAGCTCGGTGCGCCGGTGGAGTTCAAGGACTTCCTGATGGAAGCGCTGATCGACACCGCAGGCCCGGTGACGATGATCGAAACCGCCGAGAACCTGGCCAGGAAATACGGCATCACGCGCGCCGATGTGGATGCCTATGCCGCACGGTCGTTCGACCGTGCGCTCAAGGCACAGGAAGACGGTTTTCTGGCGGGCGAGATCGTGCCTGTGGTCACCGAAAAGTTCGAACTGGAAGGCTACGCCACCCGCGGCATCACGCTGCCGCGCAAGGTCACGCAGCTCGACCGCGACACGCACCCGCGCCCTTCGCCGGTCGAAGCCCTGGCGGCGCTGCGCACCGTGTACCACGGTGGCGTTCAGACGGCGGGCAACAGCTCGGCACTGGTCGATGGCGCCGTGGGCGCTGTGGTGGCCAGCGATGGCTATGTGCAGCAGCGCGGCCTGAAACCCCTGGCGCGCCTGCGCGGCGTGGCGGCGGTGGGCGTGGCGCCGGAGTACATGGGCATCGGCCCGGCCCCGGCCATTCGCGCGCTGCTGGCGCGCACCGGCCTCACGCTGGAAGACATCGGCCTGTTCGAGATCAACGAGGCCCAGGGCGCGCAGACCCTGGCCGTGTGCCGCGAGCTGGGGCTGGACATGGACAAGCTCAACGTGAACGGCGGCGCCATTGCCCTGGGCCACCCGCTGGCCGCCACCGGCGTGCGCCTGACGGTCACCCTGGCGCGCGAACTGCGCCGCCGTGGCCTGCGCTATGGCATCGCGAGCGCCTGCGTGGGCGGCGGGCAGGGCATTGCGCTGCTCATTGAAAACACCGACGCGTAACCCAGTCTCCCTTCTTCTTGTACGAGCACAGCACCATGAAAATCATCACCGCAGCCCAGGCCGGGGCACTGATTCCCGACAACGCCACCATTTTCCTGGGCGGCCTGGCCGTCTCCAGCCTGCCCGAGGAAGTGCTCAAGGGCATCGAGAAAAACTTCCTCGACCACGGCAGTCCGAAGAACGTGACCACCTGGGCCTGCGGCGCCATTGGCAATAGCAAGGACGCGGGCATGGTGCACTTTGCCCACCCAGGCATGATCAAGCGCACGGTGGCGGGCCACTTCGGTCAGACCGGTGCCGAGATGATGAAGATGGTGTTTGACGGCGAGGTGGAGGCCTACAACTTCCCGCAGGGCAGCCTGTCGCACCTCACGCGCCACATTGCCAGCCGCAGCCCCGGGCTGCTGACCAAGGTGGGCCTGGGCACGTTTGTAGACCCGCGCATCGAAGGCGGCAAGCTCAACAGCAAGTCCACCGAAGACCTGGTCAAGCTCGTCGAATTCAACGGCGAGGAATGGCTTTTCTACCCCGCGCCCAAGGTCGATGTCGCCATCATCCGTGGCACGCTGGCCGATGAAAACGGCAACCTCACGCTCGACAAGGAAGGCGTGCTGCTGGAGCAGATCAACATCGCCCACGCGGCCAAGGCTTGCGGCGGCATCGTGATTGCGCAGGTGGAGCGCATCGTCAAGGCGGGCAGCCTGCACCCCAAGTCGGTCAAGGTGCCCGGCGTGTCGGTGGACTACGTGGTGGTGAGCCAGCCCGAGAACCACATGCAGACCATTGCCACGCAGTTCAACCCCGCGCTGTGCGGCGATGTGCGCGTGCCGGTGAATTCGCTCGAACCCATGCCGCTGGACGAGCGCAAGGTGATCGCCCGTCGCACCGCGCTCGAGCTGCAACCCGGCGCCATCACCAACTTAGGGATAGGCATTCCGGCCGGCGTGCCTTCGGTGGCGGCGGAAGAGGGCGTGTCCGACCAGTTCATCCTGAGCGTGGAAAGCGGCATCACCGGCGGTATCCCGGCGCAACTGGGCGACTTTGGCACGGCCTACAACGCCGACGCGATCATCGAGCAGTCGCTGCAGTTCGACTTCTACGACGGCGGTGGCCTGGACGCGAGCTTCCTGGGGCTGGCACAGGCCGACAACCAGGGCAACGTGAACGTGAGCAAGTTCAACGGGCGCCCTGTGGGCTGCGGCGGGTTCGTGAACATCACGCGTTCCACCAAAAAGCTCGTGTTCTGTGGCACGTTCACCGCCGGGGGCCTGGAGGTGAAGGTAGCGGACGGCCAGCTGACCATCGTCAAGGAAGGCCGCTCGCGCAAGTTCATCGAGAAGGTCGAGCAGATCACCTTCAACGGGCTGGATGCTGCAAAGCGCGAGCAGAACGTGCTCTTTGTGACCGAACGCGCCGTGTTCCACCTGACGACCGAGGGGCTGGAGCTGATCGAGATTGCGCCCGGCATTGATCTGGAGCGCGACGTGCTGGCGCACATGGGCTTCAGGCCGATCATGCGCAATGTGAAGACCATGGACCCGGGCCTGTTCCGTGCCCAGTGGGGCGGCCTGGCGCAGGCCATGGCGGCCAAACCGGCCCACGGGGCGGCCTGACGGGCGGTCAGGCCTGAAAGGCCTGGAAGCCTTGGCGGGGGTGGCCCGATGGCCGCCACGCCTGCTGGCGAGCGGAGCCTACGACGCGCTCTGGGTATGGACCTTCTGCAGCAGGCGGATCAGTGTCTTGCGCTCGGCCGTCGTGAGGCCTGCTGTGGCATCCACCTCCAGCTGCGCGGCTGTCTGCTCGGCCTGCGCGGTCAACTCCACCCCCGCAGCCGTGAGGTGCAGGCCCATCGCGCGGCCGTCGCTGGGGTGTGGGCGGCGTTCGATCAAGCCACGCCGCTCCAGCGCAGCAATCAGGCCCACCAGATTGGGCGGCAGCACGCTGAGCGTGGCGCACAGCTGGCGTGAGGTGACGCCAGGGTTGTGTGCCACCAGCGACAGGACCGAGAAATCCACCACCTTCAGGCGGTACACCGCCATGCGCTCCATGAACACTTCGATCACGGCCAGCGATGCGCGCCGTGCGTTGTAGCCCACCAGCGTGCGCAGAAAGCCGGTATCCACCGATTCGGGCGCGGGCGCCGGGTTGGCAGGCGCGATGGAGGCTGTGGTCTTTTTGGTGGGTCGAACGCTGGACATGGGGCGATTGTGGCGCGGCGTGGAGCAGGTTGCCGGCAGTTTGCGAGGGATTCTGATTCAAATCAGCCGCTAGCCCTTATTTTGTAATTGCTTGTAGCTATGTAAATAGTAGCAAATGATGCCTGGGCGGTGCCCCTGCGCACAGCAACGGTGCACGGGGTGCCTTGCGCGCATCAGGCGGGGCTGCGCAGCACGCGGCGGTATTGCACGGCCTCGGCCACATGGCCCACCTCAGTGGCGGGCGCTCCGGCCAGGTCGGCAATGGTGCGCGCCACCTTCAGTGCGCGGTGTGTGCTGCGCGCCGACCAGCCCAGTCGGGCGGCGGCGGTATTGAGGAACTTGGCGGCGGCGTCCTGCAGGTGCAGATGGCTGTCGATCTCCTGGCCCTGCAGCGCCTGGTTGGTCTTGCCCTGCCTGGCCATCGCCACGGCCCGTGCGCGTGCCACCCGGTCGCGGATCGCCTCGGTGGCTTCGCCTGCGGGGGCCTGCACCAGCTGCTCGGCGGGCAGGGCTGGCACCTCCACATGCAGGTCAATGCGGTCCAGCAGCGGCCCGCTGAGCTTGGCCTGGTAGCGGTTGACCTGGTCAGGCGTGCAGCGGCAGGCGCGCAGCGGCGAGCCCAGGAAACCGCAGGGGCACGGATTCATCGCGGCGATCAGCTGAAAGCGCGCCGGGTAATCAGCGCGCTGTGCCGCCCGGGCGATGGTGATGTGACCGGTCTCCAGCGGCTCGCGCAGCGCTTCGAGCGCAGCGCGCGGGAATTCAGGCAGTTCGTCCAGAAACAGAACGCCGTTGTGTGCCTGCGAGATCTCGCCCGGCCGGGGCGGCGAGCCACCGCCCACCAGGGCCACGGCACTGGCAGTGTGGTGCGGCGAGCCTGTGGGGCGCAGCCCCCAGGCGCCCGGGTCGAACCGACCCGCCAGGCTGGCAATGGCCGCGCTTTCCAGGGCCTCCTGCACCGTCATGGCAGGCAGCAGGCCCGCAAAGCGGTGGGCCAGCATCGACTTGCCTGAGCCGGGCGGGCCCGCCATCAGCACGCTGTGGCCGCCGGCAGCGGCGATCTCCAGAGCCCGCTTGGCAGACGCCTGGCCCTTGACGTCTGCCATGTCGGGGCCACTGTGGTGCGCCGCCATGGGCGTTGAGCGCAGCGGGGTCCAGCCGTCGTTGGGCACGTCCGCGTCGCCACCCTGCGAGCTGCCGGGCGGCAAAAACGCCCGCACCACGTCCAGCAGGTGCGTGGCGCGCACCACCCGGGCATCAGGCACCAGCGCCGCCTCTTCGGCACTGCCCGGGGGCAGGACCAGGCACGATGTCACCTGCTGCGTCTGCAGCGCCAGGCTGGTGGCCAGCGCGCCGCGCACGGGCCGCAGCTCGCCCGACAGCGACAGCTCGCCCGCAAATTCAAACCCCGCCAGGCGTGTGGCGTCCACCTGGCCGCTGGCCGCCAGGATGCCCAGGGCAATCGGAAGGTCGAACCGGCCCGAGTCTTTTGGAAGATCGGCGGGCGCCAGGTTCACGGTGATCCGCTTGTTGTGCGGAAACTCCAGCCCCGCGTTCTGCAGGGCTGATCGCACGCGCTCGCGCGCCTCCTTCACTTCCACCTCGGCCAGACCCACCAGCGTGAAGCTGGGCAGGCCGTTGGCCAGGTGCACCTCCACGGTGACGGCTGGGGCCTGCAGCCCCAGAAGGGCGCGGCTTTGCACCAATGCAAGACTCATGAAAGAGCACCGCCGCCGTGCGATGCACCAATAGCGTGCATCACACGGCGGCGGTGCTCAACAATGTAAGCGCGACCTGCGCCAACGCAACACAACCGTACCGCACAGCAAGCCCCTTGGTGTGGCACGGTCTGTGCTTGGAAGGGTTTGTCCCTACTTAGTCCCACCGGAGAAACCCATGACCCACGCCATCATCAAGTCCCTGGGCGTTGCCCTGATCGCCACCCTCCCCGTGCTGGCCAGCGCACAGCTCACCGCCAATGTCAGCCTGACCACGAACTACAAGTTCCGCGGCCAGGACCAGGACCTCAGCAAGAACAAGGCAGTCAAGCCCGCGCTGCAGGGTGGCTTTGACTACGCCTTCGGCGACACCGGCTGGTATGTCGGCAACTGGAACTCCAGCGTGGACTGGCTGTCGGGCAACTCGCTCGAAGCAGACCTGTACGGCGGCTACAAGTTCAAGGCCGGCGGTGTGGACCTGGACGTGGGCGCGCTCACCTATATCTACCCCGGCAACAGCGCAGGCAACACCACCGAGCTGTATGGCGCGGCCACGTTCGGCCCTGTCACCGCCAAGTACTCGCACACCCTGTCCAAGGACTACTTCGCCTATGCCGGCCCTGGCAAGAGCGGCCGCAACACCGGCTACCTGAACCTGGCGTTCGCCCAGGAAGTGGCACCCAGCATCACGCTGAAGGCATCGGTGGGCTTCACGCGCTTTGCCAGCGACATCGCTGCTCCCAACTACATGGACTACAGCCTGGGCGGTGCGTACGACTTCGGTGGCGGCCTGTCGCTGGGCGCAGCCGTGGTGGGTGCCAACAAGAAGGCATTCTTCGGCCCGGTCAACAAGTCGCGCGTGATCGTCTCGCTCACCAAAACCCTGTAAGCAATCGCAGCGGGCGCCCCGGCGCCCTTCACCTGAGGATCCAAAAATGAAAATGGTGACAGCCATCATCAAGCCCTTCAAGCTCGACGAAGTGCGCGAAGCGCTCTCCGACATCGGCGTCCAGGGCATCACAGTGACCGAGGTCAAGGGCTTCGGGCGCCAGAAGGGCCACACCGAGCTGTACCGCGGCGCCGAGTACGTGGTCGACTTTCTTCCCAAGGTCAAGATCGAAGCAGCCGTGGCCGATGACCTGGTCGATCGCGTGATCGAAGCCATCGAGAGCGCAGCCCGTACCGGCAAGATCGGCGACGGCAAGATTTTTGTGACCCACCTGGAGCAGGTGGTGCGCATCCGCACCGGCGAAACCGGCAAGGAAGCCCTGTAAGGGCCGCCGCATCAGACACAAGAGAAACGCCATGAAAAAACTGTTTGCTTCCCTCATCCTGGGGCTTGGTCTGCTGACGACGGGCAACCTCGCGCTGGCCCAGGCCCCTGCCACTGCCGAAGCGGCGGTCACTGCACCCGCTGCGGCCGCTCCTGCCGCCGACGCAGCAGCGCCAGCCCCCGCGGCGGCTGCCGCCACGGCAGCACCTGCTGCAGCGGCACCTGCTGCTGCCGCAGAGGCTCCCGCTCCTGTCCCCAACAAGGGCGACACCGCCTGGATGATGACGTCCACGCTCCTGGTCATCCTGATGGTGCTGCCCGGCCTGGCGCTGTTCTACGGCGGCCTGGTGCGCAGCAAGAACATGCTGTCCGTGCTGATGCAGGTGATGGTCACGTTCTCCATGATCGTGGTGCTGTGGTTCATCTACGGCTACAGCCTGGCCTTCACCGAGGGCAGTGCCTTCATCGGCGGGTTTGACCGGCTGTTCATGAAGGGCATCTGGGACAACACCGCGGGCACGTTTGCCAATGCGGCCACGTTCAGCAAGGGTGTCGTGATTCCGGAAGTGGTGTTCGCCGCCTTCCAGGCCACGTTCGCCGGCATCACCTGCGCACTGATCGTCGGTGCGTTCGCAGAGCGCATCAAGTTCAGCGCCGTGATGATGTTCATGGTGCTCTGGTTCACCTTCAGCTACCTGCCCATCGCTCACATGGTGTGGTTCTGGATGGGCCCTGACGCCTACACGTCCAAGGAAGTGGTTGACGCCATGACCAGCAAGGCCGGCCAGATCTGGCAGTGGGGCGCGCTGGACTTCGCGGGCGGTACCGTCGTGCACATCAACGCCGCTGTGGCTGGCCTGGTCGGCGCCTTCATGGTGGGCAAGCGCATTGGTTACGGCCGCGAAGCCATGGCTCCGCACAGCCTGACGCTGACGATGGTCGGTGCCTCGCTGCTGTGGGTGGGCTGGTTCGGCTTCAACGCCGGCTCTGCCCTGGAAGCCAACGGTTTCGCCGCTCTGGCCTTCATCAACACGCTGGTGGCCACGGCCGCTGCCGTGCTGGCCTGGTGCATCGGTGAAGCGCTGATGCGCGGCAAGGCTTCGATGCTGGGTGCAGCGTCTGGCGCCGTGGCTGGCCTGGTGGCCGTCACGCCTGCTGCCGGCAACGTCGGCATCGGCGGCGCGCTGGTGATCGGTCTGGTGGCCAGCTTTGCCTGCCTGTGGGGTGTCAACGGCCTCAAGAAGATGCTGGGTGCCGACGACTCGCTCGACGTGTTCGGCGTGCACGGTATCGGTGGCATCGTGGGTGCCCTGCTGACCGGCGTGTTCAATTCGCCGTCCCTGGGCGGCCCCGGCTATGTGGCCGACTGGGTGACGGTGACGATGGTCACTGCTGCCGACTACTCCATCGCTGCCCAGGTGTGGACGCAGGCCAAGGCTGTGCTGCTCACCATCGTCTGGTCTGGCGTCGTGTCCTTCGTGGCGTACAAGATCGTGGACCTCACCATCGGTCTGCGGGTCACGGAAGAAGACGAACGCGAAGGCCTGGATATCACTTCGCACGGCGAGACAGCGTACAGCCGCTGACCGCCTGCCCCGACGCGCTGCGGTGTCTGGTGGCACCGCAGCGTGGCAACAAGAACAAAGCGAGTTACTTTCTGGTGATGAGCCCGCCGCACTGGCGGGCTCTTTTTTTTTTGCGGCGGGGCTGCCACCAGGGGCTCCCGTCCGACTGCCGGCGCACGCTGCCGCCCTAGCGGCCGTGGCCTGGGCGGTGCCGAGCGCTGCCGGGTAGTCGGGCGCGAACACGGCCAGGCCGCCCAAAGCCCCCGCCGCGCGCATTTGCACGCCTTTCGTTCAAAAAATTCACGGAAGACCGTGCCCCGGCCGCAGGCACCAGCCGCTACGATTGGCCGCATGGACCTCGCCCTTGCCCAGATCACCGACCGCGTGCGCGCCGCAGCCGCCGACCACACTCCCTTGCGGATACGCGGTGGAGGCACGAAGGACTTTCATGGCCGGTCACTGGAGGGCGAAGTCCTCGACACCCGGCTCTTCCAGGGCATCGTGAGCTACGAGCCCAGCGAACTGGTGGTGACGGCCCGCGCCGGCACCCCGCTGGCCGAGCTGGAGGCGACGCTGGCGGCCCAGGGCCAGTACCTGCCGTTCGAGCCCCCGCATTTCCAGCGGGCCGGGGCGGATGGCGCCACGGTGGGCGGCATGGTGGCCGCAGGCCTGTCGGGCCCGGCCCGCGCCAGTGTGGGTGCCGTGCGCGATTTCATCCTGGGCACCACCGTGCTCAACGGCCGGGCCGAGCTGCTGGTGTTTGGCGGCCAGGTGATGAAAAACGTGGCGGGCTACGACATCTCGCGCCTGATGGCGGGCTCGTGGGGCACCCTCGGTCTGCTGGCCGAGGTGAGCCTGAAGGTGCTGCCCGTGGCCCCCGGCGAAGCCACGCTGCGTTTTGAATGCAACCAGGCCGACGCGCTGCGCAAGCTGCATGCCTGGGGCGGCCAGCCGCTGCCGCTCAATGCCAGCTGCTGGGTGCAGGACGCGGGGGTGGGCACGCTGTATGTGCGCCTTCGCGGCGCCATGGCCGCAGTGCAGGCAGCGTGCAAATCGATGGGCGGCGAGCGCATGGACAACGCCGCAGTGGCCCCCGACTGGACCGCCTGCCGCGATCAGACCCTGCCCTGGTTTGCTGCGCGTCCGGCCACCCACGGCCTGTGGCGCCTGTCGGTGCCTGCCACCGCCCCGGTTCTTTCCTTGCCTGCTGCGGCGCAGCCCCTGGTGGAGTGGCACGGTGCGCTGCGCTGGGTGCAGGCGCCGCTGTCGGCTGGCGACGCGCTGCGCGATGCGGCGCGAGCTGTCGGTGGGAGTGCTATGTTGTTTGTAGCGCCCAGGGATGATGAAGCGGCGGCCACAGGCCAGTTTGACCTTGAATCGAAGGCGCTCGAGCAGATCCATGCCCGCATCAAGCAGAGCTTTGACCCTGCGGGCGTCTTCAACCCCGGGCGGCTGTCGCCCCACTGGTAGGCCCCACCCATGCGCCGCCTGCGCCACCTCACCGGTCACCACCGCACGGTGACGAGCAACCGCGTGCTGGGCCAGCTGCTGGCCTTCAACGCCGGTGCAGTCAATGCGGGAGGGTTTCTGGTGGTGCAGCTGTACACCTCGCACATGACCGGCTTCCTGTCGATGCTGGCCGACAGCTTGGTGCTGGGCAACATGGCCCTGGTGCTGGCGGCGCTGGGTGCGTTGCTGGCCTTCACCAGCGGCGCGGCCACCACCGCCATCATGGTCAACTGGGCGCGCCAGCGCCGGCTGCACAGCACCTTTGCGCTGCCGCTGCTGCTGGTCGCTGCGCTCATGCTGGTGTTTGGCCTGGTGGGTGCCGTCACCCTTTACTGGCGCACGCCGTTTGCCGTGCCCGCCACGGTGCTGCTGCTGTCGTTCATGATGGGCGTGCAGAACGCCACGGTGACCAAGATGTCGGCCTCGCAGATCCGCACCACCCACATGACGGGCGTGGTGACCGACCTGGGCATCGAGCTGGGCAAGATGCTCTACTGGAACCGCACCGGCACGCCGCCCGATGCACAGGTGCGGGCCAACCAGGTACGCCTGCGGCTGTTTGCCAGCCTGCTGGCGATGTTCCTGGTCGGAGGCATCGCAGGCGCGGCCGGCTTCAAGCATGTCGGCTTCGTGTTTGTGGTGCCGCTCGCCATCGTGCTGCTGGTGCTTTCACTGCCCCCGCTGTGGGCCGACCGCGCCCGTCTGCGCCATCGACTGCGGCGCGTGGCACCGGGCGCCGCTCCGCCAGACGCCACGTCCAACCCCTGACGCCTGCGCGCCGTCCCCCGACAGCTTCTTCCTGACCCTTCTCCCTCCCCGTCCAGGCATGCACGATGCAAACCCAACTCTCTCCTGAATACGCAGACCGCGCCGATGGCCGCGAGGCCGAAGCCATCCTGCGCAAGTGCGTGCACTGCGGCTTTTGCACCGCCACCTGCCCCACCTACCAGCTGCTGGGCGACGAGCTCGATGGCCCGCGCGGCCGCATCTACCTCATCAAGCAGGTACTCGAAGGCGAAACCCCCACGCGCTCCACGCAGATGCACCTGGACCGCTGCCTGACCTGCCGCAACTGCGAGACCACCTGCCCCAGCGGCGTGCAGTACGGGCACCTGGTGGACATAGGCCGCAAGATCGTCGATGAGAAAGTGCCCCGCCCCCTGGGCGAAAAAGCCCTGCGCTGGGCGTTGAAGGAGGGCTTGCCCTCGCCCCTGTTTGCCCCCGCCATGAAGGCCGGGCAGATGGTGCGCGGCCTGCTGCCTGCAGCGCTCAAGGCCAAGGTTCCCGCGCCGCAGGATGCTGGTACCTGGCCCACGCGCCAGCACGCCCGCAAGGTGCTCATGCTGGCCGGCTGCGTGCAGCCCGCGATGATGCCCAACATCAACACCGCCACCGCCCGCGTGCTCGACGCTGTGGGCGTGCAGTCGGTCATTGCGCCCAAGGCCGGGTGCTGCGGTGCGGTGAAGTTCCACCTCAACGACCACGAGGGCGGCATGGCCCAGATGCGCGCCAACATCGACGCCTGGTGGCCGCTGGTGGAGCAGGGCGGGGTGGAAGCCATCGTCATGAACGCGTCGGGCTGCGGCGTGACCGTCAAGGAGTACGGCCACATCCTCAAGGACGACGTGCACTACGCCGCCAAGGCCGAGCGCATCAGCGCCCTGACGCAGGACCTGTCAGAGCTGCTCCCCGCCATGCTGCCCGAGCTGGCCTCCCGCCTTCAGGGCCGTGTGAACCAGCCCGACACCCTGTACGCCTACCACCCGCCCTGCACCCTGCAGCACGGGCAGAAGCTGCGCGGCGGGGTCGAGACGCACCTGAACCAGCTGGGCTTCAAGCTGCGCACCGCGCGCAACGACGCCCACCTGTGTTGCGGGTCTGCCGGCACGTACTCGGTGCTCAACCCGGAGCTGTCCTACCAGCTGCGTGACCGCAAGCTGGGCGTGCTGGCCGAAGCCTTTGGCGAACAGCCTCCCGACATGATCCTGTCGGCCAACATCGGCTGCATCACGCACCTGCAAAGCGGCACTGGCACGCCCGTGCGCCACTGGGTGGAAGTGCTGGACGAGGCACTGCGCTGAGGCCCTGACGCTGCGACGCCCACGCGCGCAGTCCGGCCTCGGGCCGCGGTCATGCGAACCGGTAGCCCTGGAACCGGTCGCAGCCTGATCGCCGCAGGCTGGCGAGTTGCGCTTCGGTTTTCACGCCTTCGGTCGGGGGCATCGGTGTCCATCAAGAACAGCGGATCGATGTCGAGCACATCGATCGCCAGCCGCCTGTGCCAGGCCATGCGTTGACAGGGGCTACTTGCGGGGGCGGGCACAGGGCACAGAGAAGTGCATGGCCTGGCGGGACGCCACCACCGCCGAAAAACCGCCAGCAAAACAGCCCGTGCAAGACCGTCTGGCGGTCTGCCCGCTGAAATCTGGGATGATCCGGGGTTGTTCTCTCTGCCCCCTGCTGCAGCGCGCCTGCCGCCCGATTGCCACGACCATGTCCGCCGATTCCTCGACCCCTTCCCCCGTCTCCGCGCCCGCTCCCGCATCGTCTGATGCACCCGCTGCCGGCGCTGGCCGTTCGCGCCGGGGCGGCAGGCGCCAGGCGCCCCGTGATCCATCGGGCCGTGTAGCCCCAGCAGGCAACGCCGCATCCGGTGCGGCCCCGGCTGCCGCCAAGGCGCCGCATCCGGCGCTGGAGCAGCTGGCCAGCCTGTACCCGCACCTGTTCGGCGCAGTGTTCCGCCCGCTCAAGCGCGGCATCTTCCAGGACATCCAGGCGGCCCACCCCGAGGTGTTCGAGCGCGAGGCGCTGAAGATTGCGCTGGGCATTCACACCCGTTCCACACGCTACCTGCAAAGTGTGGCTGCCGGCGAGCGCCGGTTTGACCTGGCCGGCCAGCCCGTGGAAGACATGGCGCCCGAGCACGTGCACCACGCACTGCTGGAGGTGTACCGCCGCAAGAAGGCGCGATCCACCGAAGACCTGCTGCCCAAGCTGCGCAACCGCATGATGGCCGCGTTCGAGGCATCCGGCCTCACGCGCGACGCCTACACCGAGCTGGTGCAAAGCCGCGACGAGGCCGCCAACGCCATCCTGCAGGAAGCCTTTGCCGAATGGTCTGCCCGCAACGCCAGGGATGAGGCCCTGCTGCGCGCCTTTGAAGCCAGCGGCCAGACGCTGGAGGCCTTTGCCGACATGTACGGCATGGTCGCCCGCACCGTGGGCCAGCAGCTGGAGCGCGCGCGCCGCGTGGCCGCGGCAGCGACCGCTGCTGCCAATGTGTCCGTAGCTGCCACCGCCGAGCCCGCTGAGCCGGTCGAGCCCGCAGACACAGCCCCTGCCACGCCATCGGCCTGACGCCGCCCCGGCGACGGGCTCTGCGCCCATGTGGCCTGCGGGGCCCGCAACGGCACCGCCATGGGCAAATTCAGGCCATATCGGCCTCAGGTCCAGGTTTTGATTGCCTGTATTGCTATTGAAAACATAGCATTTCAGTGGATGCGGGTTTCCAGGGGCTGCGGGGCGGCGGCCCTGCCCGCCACGCCCGCCCCCGGGCACCGCCTGCAGCCCCGATGCCTGGGCCGAACAGGCTCTGCTGACACCAGGTTGTCAGCAGCCTGGCGGCACCATGCGGCCTTCTTCCCCAACGACAGGCCCTTTGATGACTGCAGCACCGACCCTTGAGCAGGTTGCCCCCTTCCACGTTGCCGGACTGGCCGTGCGCACCCGCAACAGCGACGAGATGAACCCCGCCACCGCCCGCCTGGGCGACCTGTGGGGCCGCTTTTTCAGCCAGAGCTGGGAACGCAGCGTGCCCGGCCGCGGTGACGATGGCCCGGTGTTCGGCGTGTACAGCACCTACGAATCCGACGAGCACGGCGCGTTCGACGTGACCGCTGGCGTGGCCACATCGCCCGCCAGTGCTTTGACGGCGGGCGTGACGCAGGTGAACGTGCAGGGCGGCCAGTACCTGGTGTTCCGGTGCGAAGGCACAATGCCGCAGATGGTCATCGACGGCTGGGTGCGCGTGTGGCAGCACTTTGCGGCGGCACCCGCACACTGCCGCAGGTTTGGCACGGATTTCGAGCAGTACGAAGGCCCGGACGAGGTGGCGATCTACATCGGCGTGCTGCCCGCGAGCGGAGCCAGTGCAGACGCCACGGGCACTTCTGTCACTACGGCCGCAGCCTGAGCTGCCGCCCCGCAAAGGAACACTCCTATGCCCAACTCTTCTGGCCCGCTGACCTTCTACACGCACCCCCAGTCCCGCGGCCGCACCGCGCGCTGGATGTTGGAGGAATGCGGCGTGCCTTACGACACCGTGGTGCTGGAGTACGGCACCACCATGAAGGCGCCCGCGTACCTGGCCATCAACCCCATGGGCAAGGTGCCCGCCTTGCAGCACGGCGACGTGGTCGTCACCGAGGTCGCCGCCATCTGCGCCTACCTGGCCGATGTGTTCCCTGAAAAAGGCCTGGCCCCGCCGGCTGGCTCGCCGCAGCGTGCGGCCTACTACCGCTGGCTCTTCTTCAGCGCGGGCCCGCTGGAAACCGCTGCCACCGCCAAGGCCCTGAACCTGCTGGCCCCGGCCGAGCGCGCGGTGATGGTGGGCTACGGCCGCTACGCCGACGTGATGGACACCCTGGAGCATGCCGTGGCGCAGGCCCGCCCGTTCCTGTGCGGCGACGCCTTCACGGCGGCCGACCTGTACGTGGGTGCTCACCTGAACTGGGGCATGCCGTTCGGCTCCATCGAACGCCGCCCCGCGTTCGAGGCGTTTGTGCAGCCGCTGCTGCAGCGCCCGGCGTACCTGCGCGCGGCCGCCATCGACGACGCACTGGCAGCCGCCAGCGCGGTCAATGCAAATGCCAATGGCGCGTCTGACTGATCTGACGGACCGGCCTCGCCGGTGGGTACGGCTGCCTGCCCCCTGCGCGGGCGCCACACACCGCAAAGCCGCCGCAACCCTAACCGCCACCGCCGCTCCCGATGCGCCGCGCTGACCGCCTCTTCCAGATCGTGCAGCTCATCCGCGGGCGGCGCCTGTCCACGGCCGCCTTCCTGGCCGAGCGGCTGGAGGTGTCCCCGCGCACCATCTACCGCGACGTGGCGGACCTGCAGCACCAGGGCGTGCCCATTGAGGGCGAGGCCGGTGTGGGCTACCGCCTGGGGGCGGGCTTCGAGCTGCCGCCGTTGATGTTCAGCCAGGGCGAGGCCAACGCCCTGGTCGCCGCCGCCCGCCTGGCCCAGTCGTGGCTGGATGCCGGGCTGGCCCGTGAGGTGGAGGGCGCTCTGGGCAAGATCCTGTCGGTACTGCCCCCCGACGCCCGCGTGGCCGCCGAGGCCCAGGCCCTGTACGCCCCGCCCGTGGGCCTGGACCCCTGCGTCCAGGCCACGCTGCAGGTGCTGCGCGAGGCCGTGCACAGCTGCCATGTGGTCCAGATCGACTACGCCGACGTGCAAGGCCGCCCCAGCCTGCGCCGCCTGCGCCCGCTGGGTTGCTTTTACTGGGGCAAGGTCTGGACGCTGTCGGCCTGGTGCGAGCTGCGCAACGACTTCCGCGGCTTTCGCATAGACCGCATCGTGGCGGTGTCGGTGCTGGAGGAGCGCTTCAGGCAGGAGCCGGGGAAGACGCTGGCGGATTTGCTGCGCAAGGTGGAGGGGGAGATGGAGGGGCGGGCGGGGGCGGGGGGGTGAGTCCCAAGAGGATGGATCGCCCAAGGTCGGCTTTGGGCCCAGAACCGACTCTAGGGCTTTCGGTAGCGCTTCTGACGTTCGCGGTGGATTTGTAGATCGTCGGACATCGATTTCGCCCTTCCAGCGCCGAAGATCGAGACCCAGCCTGCAAACAGAGAAAGCACGGCGGGGAGAAGAACCGCCGTGAGACCCGTACCATCCAGCGCCAACTTGAAGGCCATTGCGGCAAGTACCAATGCAATGCCTCCAATGACCAGGCGCCTCCCCCAGAGTAACGTTCCGTGCATAAGGCGCTCTGCCCGGGAGACGGGTTCGTTCGAGCCTAACTTGTCTTCAAAGAAAGCCTGCCAGAAGATCCAAAAAACAATGGGCGTCAGCAGTATTGCGAGGAAGGCTCTTTTCCCATCCATCACAAGCCAGACACAGAGAGAAATCAAAACGATGCCTACTGCAATCAGAACTCTGCGCTCCTTAACTTCCCAACGTTCCATGCCTTCTCCTAAATGAGTGTGTGAACGTCTGCTCGTGGCCGAAAGCAGCCCCCTCAAGCCCCCAGCGCCGCCTCAATATCCCCCGCCAGCTTCTTCGGCGCATCCTGCGGCGCGTAGCGACGGATCACGCGGCCGTCCTTGCCGACGAGGAACTTGGTGAAGTTCCACTTGATGGCCTTGCTGCCCAGCAGGCCCGGGGCTTCGGCGGTGAGCCACTGGTACAGGGGGGATGCGTTCGATCCGTTCACGTCGATCTTGGCCATCATCGGAAAGCTCACGCCGTAGTTCAGCTGGCAAAAACTGGCGATCTCGTCGTTGCTGCCGGGGTCCTGGCTGCCGAACTGGTTGCACGGAAAGCCCAGCACCACCAGGCCCTTGTCGGCGTACTGCTTGTGTAGTCCTTCCAGGCCGCCGAACTGGGGTGTGAAGCCGCAGGCGCTGGCGGTGTTCACGATGAGCATGACCTTGCCCTGGTACTGCGACAGGGGCACGGTCTGGCCGTTCATCTGCTGGGCTTCAAACTCGTAAATGCTGCTGGCCATGCGCGGACTCCTGGGTTGGAACAACACGCGATGGTAGCCCCTGGGGCCTGGGGCTGCGTGCCAGCGGTTCAATGGGCCGGTGCGCTACTGCGGCGAAACTGCAGCGCGGCCAGCAGCGATGCCAGCAGGATCAGTGCCCCGCCCAGCAGCGTCTGCGCGTTGAGGGTGGCGGCGCCCAGCAGCGCCGACGACACGCTGGCAAACAGCACCTCTGACAGCATCACCAGCGCGGTGGTGCCGGCCGCCAGCCGCGCAGCGCCGTACTGCAGCGCCCAGTTGCCCAGCATCAGCAATCCGGCCAGCACCAGCCCGGTGACGACCCAGGTGCTGTCGAAGGCCGGAAAGGGCTCAACCACACCCATCTGCAGCCCGACGCCTGCCGTGGCCAGCGCCATCAGCATGCAGCCGCCAAACATGGTGGCCATGCGCGCCGGCCCGGGCACAGCATGCAGGCGGCGCAGCGTAACGTTGGTCAGCGCAAACATGAAGCCGCCCAGCAAGGCCAGGGCATCGGCCAGGCTCAGGTTGTGCAGCAGCCGGGCTGCGGAGGTGCCCTGCGGCAGCAACACCAGCACCACGCCCGCAAAGGCCAATGCCAAGCGCATGAGTGCCGCGGGCGTAGGCCGCTCGCCCAGGATGCGCCAGGCCAGCAGCACGGCCCATGCGGGCATCAGATAGAACAGCAGGATCACGCGCACCACATCGCCAATGGTCACGGCCCAGTTGAAGGCCACGTTGTTCAGGCCCGATGCCAACGCCAGCAGCCACAGCTCGGGGTGGTCGCGCAACTGGCGCACGATGCCGGGGCGCCACGCCAGCAGCGCCAGGAGCACCACCGCATACATGCAGGCCGTGGCCCACAGCGGGTGCAGCCCCGCCTGGTGCATGCGCTGAAACGGCCACCAGGCCAGGCCCCAGACAAAGGCGTTGAACAGCAATGCGGCAAAGGGCAGGGGAGAGTGCATTGAGAATAGAAGCGAGCTCTGGCACTTGATTAACAAGCGCAGTCAGCTATCAATGATGTAGCAAAAGGTGCCGAACGGCGCGGCGTCAAAAACTGGCACGCCCCAAGGTCAGCGCACCCGTGGAACTGGCTTTGCCAGGCCACCGGGTGCGTCCCCCTCGGGGGAAGCGGCGCAGCCGCTCAGGGGGGCTTCTCAGTGGTGCGTATCGTGCCGCGCAATGTCCAGCAGGTGGTTCACTTCGTCGCGGTGATTGATGCAGTTGCGCTGGTGCCAGCGGCGGATGATCCACATCACGCCCGCCACCACCAGGCCGAACGCCGTGATGGCGCCAAACACCGACAGCCCGAACTTGAGCGACAGGCTGTAGAACGCGCCCAGGCCCAGGATGCAGGCCTGCTCGTTGAAGTTCTGCACGGCAATCGAGCGGCCCGCACCCATCAGGTTGTGCCCGCGGTGCTGAAGCAGCGCGTTCATGGGCACCACCAGGTAGCCGCCCAGGCCGCCCAGGATGATGAGGAAGGGAATGGCGATCCAGATGTTGCTAATGAACACCATCAGGATCAGCAGCAGCCCCATGGCGATGCCCAGCGGGATGACCTTGGTGGCCATGTCCAGGCGCATGCGCATGGAGGCCACCACCGCGCCCACGGCGGTGCCGATGGCCACCACGCCGGTCAGGGCCGAGGCCTGTGTGGTGTTGTAGCCCAGGGCCACGGCGGCCCAGGCCAGCACGATGAACTTGAGATTGCCGCCCGCGCCCCAGAACAGTGTGGTGGTGGCCAGCGAGATCTGGCCTAGCTTGTCGCGCCACAGGCGGCTGTTGCACGACCAGAAGTCGGGCAGCAGGTTCAGGGCGTTGGCCACCACGCTGCGGCTGGGGTCGGCGCGCAGGGGGCGCATCTCCACGCCGGTGTGCGGGATGCGGGTGTTGAACCAGGCGGCCAGGGCATACACGGCAATCAGTGCGGCAATGGCGGCTTCGGCGGCGCTGTCCACCCCGGTTTCCAGCAGGGGCAGGTCCACGCGCAGCAGCATGCCCGACAGGCTGTGGCCCACCAGCTGACCACCCAGCAGCACCCCGAGGATGATGGATGCGATGGTGAGCCCCTCGATCCAGCCATTGGCCTTGACGAGCTGCGATGCGGGCAAGAGCTCGGTCAGGATGCCGTACTTGGCAGGCGAGTAGGCCGCGGCCCCCAGCCCTACCACCGCGTAGGCGATGAGCGGGTGCGAGCCGAACAGCATCATCAGGCAGCCCACCACCTTGATGGCGTTGCTGACGAACATCACCTTGCCCTTGGGCAGCGCGTCGGCAAAGGCGCCGACAAAGGGCGCGAGCACCACATAAAAGAGCGCGAACATCGGCACCAGCGCGGCGCGTTGCCACTCGGGGGCACCCCCGGTACGCAGGAGTTCGACGGCAGCGACGAAGAGTGCGTTGTCGGCCAGCGAGCTGAAAAACTGCGCCGACATGATGGTGTAGAAACCGCGCTTCATCGAATGGCTGGAGGCTGCATCAGCGGTGCTGATGCGCTGTTAAAAGTGGGACGCTGGCTGGTGACGGACGGTTATATCACGCGGATAAACGGCGGCAGTGCCAGAATCCTCCGCGTATTCCCCGGTAGATTCTTCCGATCCATCACGCCGTTTCACGCTGCACCGCCATGCCCCGTCCCATTGCTGCCACCATCCATACCGCCGCCTTGCACCACAACCTGCAGCGGGTGCGCCAGTCGGTGCCCGACGCCAAGGTGTGGGCGGTGGTCAAGGCCAATGCCTACGGCCACGGCATCGAGCGCGTGTTCGAAGGCCTGCGCGGTGCCGACGGCTTTGCCCTGCTGGACCTGGCCGAGGCCGAGCGCGTGCGCCACCTGGGCTGGCGCGGCCCCATCCTGCTGCTGGAGGGCGTGTTCGAGCCGCGCGACCTGGAGCTGTGCTCGCGCCTGGGCCTGTGGCACGCCGTGCACTGCGACGAGCAGATCGACATGCTGGCCGCCCACAAGACCCAGGTGCCCCACCGCGTGTTCCTCAAGATGAACTCGGGCATGAACCGCCTGGGGTTCACGCCTGCCCGCTACCGCGCGGCCTGGGCGCGGCTGGGTGCACTGCCGCAGGTCGACGAGATCTCGGTCATGACGCATTTCAGCGATGCCGACGGCCCGCGCGGCATTGCTCACCAGATTGAGGCCTTCAACGCCGCCACGCAGGACCTGCCGGGCGAGCGCAGCGTGTCCAACAGCGCGGCCACGCTGCGCCACCACACCGATGCCCGGCTGCGCTCGGACTGGGTGCGCGCCGGCATCGTGCTGTACGGCAGCGCGCCCGACTTTCCTGAAAACAGCCCCGCGCACTGGCAGGTGCAGCCCACCATGACGCTCTCGACGCGCCTGCTGGCGGTGCAGCACCTGCAGCCCGGTGACACGGTGGGTTACGGCTCGCGCTTTACCGCCACCGAGCC
>LNFM01004562.1_pt1 | contig 26138 bp, 16 predicted proteins | sample 596031 | NCBI WGS metagenome assembly LNFM01 (sample SAMN04254537, study PRJNA301005) | activated carbon metagenome | isolation source: dual media filters at the Ann Arbor, Michigan drinking water treatment plant | place: USA: Ann Arbor | reverse complement strand
GCGAGGCATGGCCGATGGAGAGGCCCGAGGTGCCGCCGGAGAAGCGGCCGTCGGTGATGAGGGCGCAGGCCTTTCCGAGGCCCTTCGACTTCAGGTAGCTCGTCGGATAGAGCATTTCCTGCATGCCGGGGCCGCCGCGCGGGCCCTCGTAGCGGATGACGACGACGTCGCCGGCCTTGATCTTGTTGGTGAGGATGGCATCCACCGCCGCGTCCTGGCTCTCGAAGATGCGGGCGGGGCCCGAGAAGGTCAGGATCGAGGCGTCGACGCCGGCGGTCTTCACGATGCAGCCGTCGAGGGCGATGTTGCCGAAGAGCACGGCGAGGCCGCCGTCCTTCGAATAGGCGTGGTCGGCGGAGCGGATGACGCCCTTTTCGCGATCGAGGTCGAGCTCCTCGAAACGGCGGTTCTGGCTGAAGGCGACCTGGGTCGGCACGCCGCCTGGCGCCGCCGAATAGAAGGTGTGGACGCTCTCGCTGTCGGAGACCTTGACGTCCCAGCGGGCGAGGGCGGCGGCCATGGTCTCGGAATGGACGGTGGGCAGGCTGGTGTCGATCAGGCCGGCGCGGTCGAGTTCGCCGAGGATCGCCATGATGCCGCCGGCGCGGTGCACGTCCTCCATGTGGACGTTGGCGACCGAGGGCGCGACCTTGCAGAGCACGGGCACGCGGCGCGACAGGCGGTCGATGTCCTCCATGGTGAAGCCGATCTCGCCCTCGTGGGAGGCGGCGAGGAGGTGCAGCACCGTGTTGGTGGAGCCGCCCATGGCGATGTCGAAGGCGCCGAAGCTCGCCACATTGCGCGGCAGCACGGACTCGTCGTCCTGCTCATAGTAGCGCCGCGCGAGATCGACGATGAGATGGCCTGCCTCGACGAAGAGGCGCTCGCGGTCGGCATGGGTGGCGAGCACCGAGCCGTTGCCGGGCAGGGCGAGGCCGAGGGCCTCGGTCAGGCAGTTCATGGAATTGGCAGTGAACATGCCCGAGCAGGAGCCGCAGGTCGGGCAGGCGGAGCGCTCGATGACCTTCACGTCCTCGTCGGAGACGCGGTCGTCGGCGGCGGCCACCATGGCGTCGATCAGGTCGACCTTCTTCAGCACGCCCTCGGCGATGAACTTGCCGGCCTCCATCGGCCCACCGGAGACGAAGATGGCGGGGATGTTGAGGCGCATGGCGGCCATCAGCATTCCGGGCGTGATCTTGTCGCAGTTTGAGATGCAGACCACCGCGTCGGCGCAGTGCGCATTGACCATGTACTCGACGCTGTCGGCGATGATCTCGCGCGAGGGCAGCGAATAGAGCATGCCGTCGTGGCCCATGGCGATGCCGTCGTCGACCGCGATGGTGTTGAACTCCTTGGCGACGCCGCCGGCCTTCTCGATCTCGCGGGCGACCAACTGGCCGAGATCCTTCAGGTGCACGTGGCCCGGCACGAACTGGGTGAAGGAATTGGCGATGGCGATTATCGGCTTGCCGAAATCCGAGTCCTTCATGCCGGTGGCGCGCCACAGGCCGCGGGCGCCGGCCATGTTACGGCCATGGGTCGTGGTGCGAGAACGATAGGCGGGCATGGTCGTTTCCGGTGCTCGGCGTTGGATTGCTTGATCGGCCCGGCGCGCGGTCCGTTGACCCAGCCTTTATCGGTTCAAAACGGGTTAGGCCAGTGCGGCACGGGGCCGTCCCCCATGCCCGCCGCCGGCATGGCTGGCATTCACCGCCGCTGGTTCGGGACTTGCCTTGCTCGCAGCCGTGCAGCGAGGTCAGGCCTCCGGTCCGAAAGCGGACCTTCCGCCGCCGACCCCGCTTGCCGTTCAATGGTGGGCAGGACCGGCTGGGCCGGTCATGGAGCATGCGACGTGCAGACGAGAGACTGGGATATCGGCACCGACATCGGCGGCACGTTCACCGACATCATCGCGGTGCGCAGCGGCAGCCATGAAACCCGGATCGCCAAGGTTCCCTCCCGCCCCGACGCGCCGGTCCAGGCGATGATGGAGGCGCTGACGGCCGTGGGCCTCGGCCCCGACGACGTCAGGCGCTTCGTCCACGGCACCACCCGCGTCACCAATGCGCTCGTCGAGGAGAGGCTGCCGCGGGTGGCGCTGGTGGCCACCGCCGGCTTCGAGGACGTGCTGGAGATCGCCCGCTACCGCCGCCAGGAGCTCTACCGCCTCGACATTCCGCCGAAAGCGCCGCCCTTGGTGCCGCCCTCGCTGTGCTTCGGCATCGTCGAGCGGCTCGACCATACGGGCGCCGTGCTGACCCCGCTCGTGGAGAGCGAGATCGAGCGGCTGGTGGCCTGGCTGAAGGCCAACGCCGTCGCCAGCGTCGCCATCTGCCTGCTGCACTCCTATGCCAATCCGGAGCACGAGAAGCGCCTCGCCGAGCGGCTCGCGGGCGTGGTGCCGCATGTCTGCGTCTCGCACGAGATCAATCCGGAGGCGCGCGAATACGAACGGGCGTCCTCGACGGCCTTCAACGCCGCTGCCATGCCCATCGCCGTCGAATACCTGACCGAGCTCGAGGAGCGGCTGCCGATCGGGCCGGGGCTGCAGGTCTTCCACTCGGCGGGGGCGATGGTGCCGGTTCCCGCGGTGAAGCGGCGGCCCCTCGTCATGGCCATGTCGGGGCCGGCGGCCGGCGTCTCGGCCTCGGCGCGCATCGCCCGGGACCTGGCGCGGCCGCGCGTGCTCACCTTCGACATGGGCGGCACCACCACCGATGTCTGCCTGATCGTCGACGGCGCGGCGGAAATGACCGACACGCGGATGATGGGCGGGCGGCCGCTGCGCCAGCCGATGCTCGCCGTCCATTCCATCGGGGCCGGCGGCGGCTCCATCGTCGATCTCGGGCCGGGCGGGCTCACGGTGGGGCCGAAGAGCGCCGGGGCGGTGCCGGGCCCGGCCTGCTACGGCCGCGGCGGCACGCGCGCCACCATTACCGACGCCAATGCCATCCTCGGCTATCTCGATCCCGAGGCGGTGCTCGGCGACACGATCCGCATCGACGTCGGCAAGGCACGCGACGCCGTCCAGCCCATCGCGGACAGGCTCGGCCTCGGCCTCGAGGAGACGGCGCTCGGCATCGTCAAGGTCGCCAACGCCACCATGGCGCGGGCGCTCAGGCGCGTGACCGTCGAGCGCGGCGTGGACGGGCGCGACTGTACCCTGCTCGCCTTCGGCGGCGGCGGGCCGATGCATGCCACCGGCCTCGCCGACCTCTACGGCCTGCGCGAGATCATCGTGCCGGCGGCCTCCAGCGCCTTCTCGGCGCTCGGCTGCCTGACCGCCGACTTCTCCTTCCTGCAGCAGCGCACCGTGCGCATGGCGCTGAACGGGCTGTCGGCGGAGGTCTTCGCCACGCGCGTCGCCGAACTCGTGGCCGAGGCGCGCGATCCCCTCATCGCCAACGGGATCCCCGGCGAGGAGATCACCGTCGAGCACGTGGCGTTGATGCGCTATGCGGCGCAGAGCGATTCCATCCCCATCGGCTTCGCCATGCCGCTCGACCCCATCCGGCTGGAGGCGGACTTCCACGCTCGCCATCGCGAGCTCTTCGGCTATGCGACGGGCGAGGACTGCGTGATCGAGGCCTTGCGGGTGAAGGCGACCAAGCCGTCGGTGACGCCCTTCTCGCGGCCGGACGTCGGCCGGCCGCAGGTCGCCGGCCGCAGCCGGCCCTGCATCTTCGGGCCGGAGGGGCCGGTCGAGACGCGCATCCTGCCGCGCGAGACCATCGCCGGCATCACCACCGGGCCGGCCATCATCGAGGACGCCTGGTCGACCGTCATCGTGCCGCCGGGATGGCAGGCGCGGCCCGACGACCTCGGCAACCTCTTCCTCACCCGGAGCGCCTCATGACCCCGCTGGACCCCTTCGTCGTCGAGGTGATCCGCCACGGCCTCTCGGCGGCGGCCGAGGAGATGAGCCTCGTCATGACCCGCTCGGCCCGCTCGCCGCTCCTGCGCGAGGCGGGCGACCTCTCCTCCGCCATCACCGACGCCGAGGGCGGGCTGGTGGGGCAGGGGCGCGACATCCCCATCCATCTGGGCGCCATGGCCTATACGGTGAAGGAGCTGCTGAAGGTCTGCCCCGCCGCCGGCATGAAGGAAGGCGACGCGATCATCTACAATGTCGGCGCGCTCGGGGGGAACCACCTCAACGACGTGAAGATCGCCCGGCCCGTCTTCGTCGAGGGCCGGCTCATCGCATTCGCGCTCAGCCTCGCCCACTGGCCCGACGTCGGCGGCACCTGGCCGGGCAGCTACCTCGCCAACGCCTTCGACACGTTCCAGGAGGCGATCCGCATTCCGCCGCTGCCGATCGCGAATGCCGGCGGCGTCAACCGCTCCGTCCTCGACCTGATCCTCGCCAACGTGCGCGATCCCGTCTCCTGCGAGGGCGACCTGATGGCCCAGCTCGCCGCCACCACGGCGGCGGAGCGGCGCATCCGCGAGATGTGCGCGCAGTACGGCACCGAGACCTTCGTCTCCACCATGACCCGCCTGCACGACCTCTCGGAAGCCGAGATGCGGGCGGCGCTCACCGAACTGCCCGACGGCACCTACGAGGGCGAGGATTTCCTCGACGACGGCGGGCCGAACGGAGAGCCGGCGCGCATTCACGTCAGGATCGAGATCCGCGGCGACGAGGCGACCTTCGACCTCTCGGGATCGGCCGACCGTGTCGCCAATTTCTGCAACACGACGCCCTTCATCGCCCGCTCCGCGGTGGTCTATGCCGCGCGCATCATGAGCGGGCGCGACATGCAGCAGAATGCCGGCGCACTCCGCCCCATCACCATCGTCACCCGGCCGGGATCTATCCTCGAGCCCGGCTGGAATGCCGCGGTCGCCGCCGGCAACCACGAGACCTCCATGCGGGTGGTGGACGCCATCTTCCGCGCCATGGAAAGCGTCATTCCCGAGCGGCTCTCGGCGGGCGGGCCGGCGACCTCCGGCCTCCTCGCCTTCGCCGAGCCGCTCGCGGACAGTTCCTGGCGCATGCTCTACGAGGTGCACGGCGGCGGCGAGGGCGCCCGCCACGACCGCGACGGCTGCCCGGCGACGCGCGTCCATCTCGCCAACACCTCCAACACGCCGGCCGAGATGATCGAGGCGAACTACGCCATCCGCGTCGAGAGACAGGCGATCCGCCGCGATTCCGGCGGGCGCGGCGTGCACAAGGGCGGCGACGGCGTCATCCGCGCCTACCGCGTACTGGCGCCGAGCCTGTGGCTCACCACCTGCGTCGAGCGCTCGGTGATGCCGACCTACGGCCTTCAGGGCGGCGAGGAGGGCAAGCCCTACACGATCACGCTGGAGCGTGACGGAAAGGCGGAGCGCCTGTCGGGCAAGGCGAACCTGCTGCTGAAGGCCGGCGACCTCGTGACGCTGGAGGGCTGCGGCGGCGGCGGTTACGGGACGCCTGCCGCATGAGGGTCTGGCCGGCCGGAGTCGAGCGCACCATCGGTCCTCTGCCGAGGAGCCTCGGCGCGGCGCTGAGGGCGACGGCGGCGCGGCGGGGCGAGGCGCTCGCCATCGCCTTCTACGGGGCGGAGATCAGCTTCGCCGAGCTCCTCGCGCGGGTGGAGCGGCTGGCGGCCCACCTCCAGCTCGCCTGCGGCGTCGGGCCGGGCGACCGGGTGCTGCTCGACATGCAGAATTCGCCGCACGCCATCATCGCCTACCAGGCGATCGCGCGGGCGGGCGGCGTGGTGGTGCCGGTCAACCCCATGTGCATGCCGGAGGAGATCGCCTATCTCGCCGAGGACAGCGGGGCCAGGGTCGCGCTGATCGGCGCCGAGCTGGTCGGCCGGTTCGAGGCGATGGCTCCGGTGCCGCTCGCCCATGTGATCGTCGCCGCCTATGGCGATGAGATTCCGGCCGACACGCCGTTCCGGCTGCCGCCGGTGATCGCTGAGAGCGTGCTCCCCGACAGCCTGCCGCCGGGCTTCACCGCCTGGAGCGCGGCGCTGGCCGAGGCGCGGCCGCCGCTCCCTGACACCCGCGGCCCCGACGACCTCTGCGTCATGCCCTATACCTCCGGCACGACGGGCAAGCCGAAGGCCTGCATGCACACGCACCACAGCGTGCTCTTCACCGCCTTCGTCCAGGCGCGCTGGTACTCCTACGACGACACCACCGTCCTCACGGGCTTCATGCCGATGTTCCACGTCGCGGGCATGCAGCTCTCGCTCAACGGCTGCGCCGCCTGCGGTGCCACCGTGGTGGTGATGGCGCGCTGGGACCGCGACCTCGTGGCGCCGCTGTTCAAGCGCTACGGCGTGACGCTGTGGAGCGCGGCGCCGACCATGGTGGTGGACGCGCTCGCCGCAGAGGGCTTCGACGAGGCCGCCTTCGCCAGGCTCAGGATCATCACCGGCGGCGGCGCGGCCATGCCGGCGGCGGTGGCGGCGGAACTCAAGCGGCGGTGGAACCTCGCCTATGTCGAGGGCTATGGGCTCACCGAGACCATGTCGCCGAGCCATCTCAACCCGGTGGACCGGCCGAAGCCGCAATGCCTCGGCGTGCCGGTGCAGGAAACCGACGCGCGCATCATCGACCCCGAAAGCCTCGCGGAACTGCCGCCGGGCGAGACCGGCGAGATCGTCGTCGCCGGGCCGCAGGTGATGCGCGGCTACTGGAACCGGCCGGAGGCGACGGCGGAGGCCTTCGTGACGCTCGACGGCAGAGGCTTCCTGCGCACCGGCGACCTCGCGCGCATCGACGACGAGGGCTATTTCCACATGGTCGACCGGCTGAAGCGGATGATCTCCGTCTCCGGCTTCAAGGTCTGGCCCTCCGAGGTGGAGGCGGTGCTCTACCGCCATCCCGCCGTGCAGGAGTGCTGCATCGTCTCGGCGCCCGACACTTATCGCGGCGAGACGGTGAAGGCCTTCGTGGTGCCGCGGCCTGGCATGGACCTGTCGGCCGACGCGCTGATCGCCTGGGCGCGCGAGGTGATGGCCGCCTACAAGGTGCCGCGGCAGGTGGAGTTCGTGCAGAGCCTGCCGCGCACCGCCTCCAACAAGCTCGACTGGCGCTCGCTGCAGGACGCCGGCTGGGCGAAGGCCGCGTCGTGACCGCCGGCCTTGCCGCCACCCGCCGCGGCGATCACCATGCGGCCTGCATCTTGCCTGCCCGGGCCGTGCTCCCTCGCATTTCGCCTGAGACCTCGACATGACCCTGCCGTCTCTGACCGCCCTCGAAGCCCGCATCCGCGACGACCTCGCGCGGATCGCCCATCCGCGCGCGCCCTGGCTCACCCCGCGCACGGCCCCGGACGGGTCGCAGGCGCTGGACGTGCTGGTGGTCGGTGCGGGGCAATCGGGCGTCGTCGCCGCCTTCGGGCTGAAGCGCTCGCGGGTGGACAACATTCTCGTCATCGACAAGGCGCCCTACGGGCAGGAGGGGCCCTGGGTCACCTATGCGCGGATGAAGACGCTGCGCAGCCCGAAGGACTTCACCGGCCCCGATCTCGACATTCCGAGCCTCACCTACCAGTCCTGGCACGAGGCCCGCTACGGCGCGGCGCAGTGGCAGGCGCTGGACCTCATCACCCGCGAGGACTGGAACGACTACCTCCTCTTCATGCGGCGGGTCACCGATGTCCCGGTCGAGAACGACACCGAACTCCTGTCGCTGACGCAGGCGGGGGAGCTGGTCGCGGCGCGGGTCAGCGGCCCTGGGGGCGAGCGGACCGTCTTCGCCCGCAAGGTGGTGCTGGCGACGGGGCAGGATTCGACCGGGCGCTGGTGGATGCCGGACTTCGTCGCGGCCCTGCCGGCGGCGCTGCGCGCCCACACCGCCGATCCCATCGACTTCGCTTCGCTGAAGGGCAAGGTCGTGGCCGTGCTGGGGGCCGGCGCCTCGGCCCTCGACAATGCCGCGGAGGCGCTGGAGGCGGGCGCAGCCTCGGTGCATCTCTTCTGCCGGCGGCTGGAGCCGCAGGTGATCCAGCCCTATCGGTGGATCACGTTCCGCGGGTTCATGAAGCACCTCTCCGACCTCGACGATGCCTGGCGCTGGCGCTTCATGAGCCGCGTCATGGGCCTGCGCGAGGGCTTTCCGCAGGCGACCTACGACCGCTGCGCCGCCCATCCCAACTTCGTGTTGCACACCGGCGCCGCCTGGACGGCGGCGCGCGCCGAGGACGGCCGGGCGGTGGTGACGACGCCGCATGGCGAATTCGCCGCCGATTTCCTGATCTGCGGCACCGGCATCGCCATGGACTATGCGGCGAAGCCCGAGCTCGCCGCCTTCGCCGGCAACATCGCCACCTGGGGCGACCGCTACGCACCGCCCGAGGACGAGCGGAACGACCGGCTCGCGGCCTTCCCCTACCTGTCGGCGGACTACCAGTTCATGGAGAAGGTGCCGGGCCAGACGCCCTGGATCGCCAACGTCCACCTCTTCTCCATCGCCTCGACCATGAGCTTCGGCCCCTCGGGATCGTCGATCAACGCGATGACCACGGCCGTGCCGCGGCTGGTCGACGGCGTCACCAAGGGCCTGTTCGCGGCGGACGTCGAGGCGAACTGGCAGGCCTTCCTCGCCTATGACGTCGCGCAGGCGGAGGTGCGGCAGACCGTGCTGGGGCTCGGCATCGCCGCGGAGTAGCCCGTTTTGTGGGTCACCGATCTCATCGCGTCGTGCCTGGCCATGTGCCGGGCATCCACGACTTGACCACCGCCCTATGAGAATTCGTGGATTCCCGGGCCGAGCCCGGGAATGACGGATGGGTCTGAGACAGCGGGTCGCGAACGGGCGTGGGCCTCAGCCCGCGGTCGCCGTTTCCCTGTGCCGGGCCGTCGCCGCTTCCGGGTCGAAATGCGGGATCGCGGCGATCAGCTCGCGGGCATAGTCGGAGGCCGGGTCGGTGAACAGCGCGCCGCTCGGCCCCTGTTCGACGATGCGACCCTTCTGCAGCACGATGGTGCGCTCGCACATCATGCGGACGACGTTGAGGTCGTGGCTGACGAAGAGGTAGGCGAGGCCGGTCTCGCGGCGCAGCCGGTCGAGCAGGTGCAGGATCACCGCCTGGACCGAGACGTCGAGGGCGGCCGTCGGTTCGTCGAGCACGAGCAGACGCGGCTTCGCCGCGATGGCGCGGGCGATGCCGACGCGCGCCTTCTGGCCGCCGGAGAGCTGGTGGGGGAAGCGGTCGAGGAATTCGGCGGGCAGACCGACGCGGCGGGCGCAGTCCTCCACCTGGCGGCGCAGCTCGCGGCCGTCCTGCACGCCGGCGAGCAGCTTCAGCGGGTCGGCGATGCAGTCGAAGGCGGAGAAGCGCGGATTGAGGCTGTCGCCGTGGTCCTGGAAGACGATCTGGATGTCCTTGCGGAAGCGCGAGCGGTAGAATTCGCGCGAGGTGATCTTGCCGATATCCTCGCCGTCGAAGCCGATGGTGCCGGCGGAATGGTCGAGCAGGCGGCAGACGAGGCGGGAGATGGTGCTCTTGCCCGAACCCGATTCCCCGACGAGGCCGAGGCTTTCCCCCGGCGCGAGATCGAAGGAGACGTCGTCGACGCCGCGGAAGCCGTTGTCGAAGGTCTTGAGCAGGTTCGAGACGGAGAGCAGCGGCTCGGCCGGCCGGCGGAGCGAGACGCGCGGCGCCGCGACGACCGGCTCGCCGGCATCGACCACGAGGCTGTCCACCGTGGAATGGCGCGTCGGCGACGCCGCGACGAGGCGCTTCGTATAGGGGTGGCGCGGCGCGCCGAAGAGGCTCGCGGGCACCGCCTGCTCGACCACCAGACCCTGCTCCATCACCGCGACCCGCTGGCAGTACTGCGCGGCGAGGCCGAGGTCGTGGGTGATGAGGATCATCGCCATGCCGCGCCGGGCGGTGATCTCGGCGAGGAGGTCCATCACCGTCTTCTGCGTGGTGACGTCGAGGCCGGTGGTCGGCTCGTCGGCGATGAGAAGCGCGGGTTCGCAGGCGATCGCCATGGCGATCATGACGCGCTGGCACATGCCGCCGGAGAGCTCGTGGGGATAGGCGTCGAGGCGCGCCTCGGGGTCGCGGATGAGGACGGATTCCAGTAGTTTCAGCGCCCTGTCGCGGGCTTCCTTCGCGGAGAGCTGTTCATGGGCGCGCAGCACGTCGGCGATCTGGAGGCCGACGGTGCGGATGGGGTTCAGCGCCGCCCGCGGGTTCTGGAAGATCATCGACATGGCCGCGCCGCGCAGCGGCTGCAGCATGGCGCGCGAGGCGCGGGTGATGTCCTGGCCGCGGAAGGTGATGCGGCCGTTGCTGATGCGCCCGGCACGGTCGAGGAGCTGCATGACCGAGAAGGCGGTGACCGACTTGCCGGAGCCGCTCTCGCCGACGATGCCGAGGGTCTCGCCGGCGTCGAGGGTGAGCGAGACGCCCTTCAGGGCCTCCACGAGGCCGTTGCGGGTGGAGAAGGTGACCTTGAGGTCGTCGATGGTGAGGAGCGGCGCGGTCATGTGCGCATCCGCGGGTCGAGGATGTCGCGCAGGCCGTCCCCGAGCAGGTTGAAGCAGAGCACGGCGCTCATCAGGGCGGCGCCGGGGAAGACCACCAGCCACCATTTGCCCGTGGTGATGAAACGGGCGCCCTCGGCGACCATGATGCCCCATTCCGGCGTCGGTGCCTGGACGCCGAGGCCGAGGAAGGAGAGCCCGGCGGCGTTGAGGATGGCCCAGCCGAGGTTCAGGGAGATCTGCACCGCCATGGCCGGGAGGACGTTCGGCAGGAGGAACAAGAGGACGACGCGCACGTGGCTGTTGCCGGAGGCCCGCGCCGCCTCCACCCAGCCGGAATTGCGGCGGACGTTCACCTCGGCCCGGGCGAAGCGGATGTAGAAGGGCAGGTTGATGATGGCGGTGGCGTAGATGATGTTCTCGACCCGGTTGCCGAGCGCCGCCACCAGGGCCATGGCGAGGACGAAGAGCGGGAAGGCCATCAGCACGTCGACGAAACGGCCGACCCAGCGGTCGAGCCGCCCGCCCGCATAGCCGCAGAAGGCGCCGATCATGGCGCCGAGGGCGAAGGAGAGGCTTACCGCCGACGCCGCGATGGCAAGGTCGAGACGGGTCGCCACCAGGACGCGCGAGAAGACGTCGCGGCCGAGCTGGTCGGTGCCGAACCAGTGGGCGGCGCTCGGCGGCTGCAGCGCCTGCGGCACGTTGGAGACCGTGGGGCCATAGGGCGCGATGGAGGGGCCGACGATGGCGAGGAGGATGAGCAGGGCCGCGCCGATGCCGGCGACCAGCGTTACCGGATTGCCCCTGAGAATGTAGCCGGTATGGCGGAGCGTGGCGCTCATTCGATCGAGACCCGGGGATCGGCGAGGCCGTAGAGCACGTCGATGGTGAGGTTCACCAGCACGAAGATGAAGGCCATCAGCAGCACGAAGCCCTGGACCGGCGCGTAGTCGGAGGTGAGCAGGGCGTCGAGCGCATAGGACGCGACGCCGGGCCAGGAAAAGACCTTCTCCACCAGCACGTTGGCGCCGAGCATGGTGGAGAAGACGATGCCCATGATGGTGATGACCGGCAGGAGCGCGTTGCGCAGCGCATAGACGAGGACGACGCGCCGTCGAGACAGGCCGAGAGCTTCGCCCGTGCGCACGAAGTCGCTGGTCATCACCGCCAGCATGGCGGCGCGGGTCATGCGGGCCAGCGGAGCGAGGACGAAGAGCGCCATGGTCGCCGCCGGCAGGACGAGCTGGCTCGCCGCGGCGCGCCAGGATTCCCATTCGCCGGCGAGGGCGGCGTCGATGAGGATGAAGCCGGTGACGACCGGGGGCTGCGAGGCGAAGACGTCGAGCCGTCCCGTCGGGTCGGGGGCGATGCCGAGGATGTAGTAGAAGGCGTAGATCAGCAGCAGGCCGGAGACGAAGGTCGGTACGCAGACGCCGAGCGAGCACAGGAAGCGCACGCCGTGGTCGATCAGCGAGTTCGGCTTCAGCGCGGCGAGGATGCCGAGCGGCAGGGCGAGCGACAGGGCGAAGAGCAGCGCCGTGAAGGTGAGTTCGAGCGAGGCCGGCAGGCGGTTGATGAGGTCGGTCACCACCGGCTGGCCGGTGTTCATGGAACGGCCGAGATTGCCGGTGGCGATGTCCTTCAGGTAGAGCAGCAGCTGCTGGGGCATGGGCTTGTCGAGGCCCATTTGCTCGCGGATCATCTGGATCTCCGCCTGGCCGGCATTGGGGCCGGAGGCGAAGAAGACGGCCGGATCGCCCGGCAGCACCCGCATCAGCAGGAAGGTGAAGACGATCACCCCGAAGAGCGCGGGAACGGAGGACAGGGCCCTCCGTCCCGCGCGCCTGGCGATACCGGCTGCAAGGCTCATGACCGGCGCGCCCGTCAGGTGCGCCGCACGTCGCGGAAGTCGACCTGGCGGTGGTAGCCGTAGGTGTAGCCGTCGATGTTCTTCGGCATGACGGCGTCCTGGTTCGGCTGCCAGAGCATGACGATGGGCGTCTCCTCGGCCATGATCGCGATCATCTCCTTGCAGGTCGCGTCGTACTTGGCCTTGTCGGTCTCGAAGCGCGCCTTGCCGGCGAGGTCGGCGATGCGCTCGTCGTTCCAGCCGGAATAGTTCCAGCGCTGGGGGCCATAGAGGAAGGTGCGGAAGAAGTAGTCGGTCGAGGGCAGCCAGGCGATGGAGGTCTCGATGAAGAAGGGCAGCTTGCGCTCGGTGACCATGGTCGAGATCTGCGCGTCGGGCAGCTTCTGGATCTCGACGCGGATGTTGATGGCGGCGAGGGCCTCCTTGACCAGCGCCGCGATGGGTTCGGCGAAGGCGGCGGAGCCGAGGTTGAAGGCGAAGAAGGTGTCGAAGCCGTTGGGGAAGCCCGCTTCCGCCAGCAGCGCCTTGGCCTTGGCGACGTCCTGCTTGTAGGGCATCGGCTGCGGGAAGGAGGCGTCGGTCGGCGTTCCCGACCAGGTGCCGCCGTAGAGCTTGGCGCCGCGCTCGAACAGGCCTGCCTTGAACAGCGAGTCGTAGGGCAGGGCGGCTGCGATGGCCTGCCGGACCTTTTTGTTGTCGAAGGGCGGCATCTTGGTGTTGAAGGCGATCATCGAGAAGGCGTTGAACTGCGGCGTCGAGATCGCCTTGACGCGGCCGCGCGCCACCAGCGTGTCGATGTCGCTCGGCTGCAGGTCGATGGAGAGGTCGGCGTCGCCCTTCTCGATGAGGCTGGCGCGGGTGGCGGCCTCCGGAATGGTCTGGCAGATGATGCGGCGGAAGGGGGCGGGCTTGCCGTCGACGCCGCCGGTCCAGGCGTCGTTGCGGCGCAGGATGACCTGCTCGCCGGGCTTGAAGCTCTCCACCGTATAGGCGCCGGAGCCGGCGGTGTTGTCCTTGGTCCAGGCCTGGCCCCAGGGGTCCTGCGGCGTCACGTGCTTCTTCACCAGGGCCGAGTTGAAGACGATGGCGTAGAGCGTGCAGAGGTTGGGCAGGGCGAGGCGGTCGGGCTTGTCGATCTTGCCGACGACGGTGTGGGTGTCGACGATGGTGAACTGCTCAGGCTTGGTCCAGGAGCCGGTGCCGATCTGGGCGGCAGCCAGCGAACGGGCCGAGACGGCGCGGTCGTAGGACCATTTGACGTCTGCCGAGGTCACCGGCGTGCCGTCGTGGAACTTGGCGTTCTTGCGGATGTGGAACGTGAAGGTCATGCCGTCGGGGCTGACGTCCACCTTCTCGGCGATCTCGCCGCGGATGTTGTCGATGTCGAAGACCCAGTTGCCGTTGCGCTGCTTGCGGCCGAACGAGACCAGCCGGTCATAGACGTTGACGCTGACGCCGAAGGCCTCGCGCGTGGCGCCGGGCATGGTGGGGTCGAGGGTGTTCACCGCCGCGCCGGTGACGTAGCGCAGGGTTTCCGCGCGGGTCTGCGCCTCGGCCCTGCCACCGAGATAGGGCGCTGTGGCGATGGCGGCCGTTCCCGCGAGGAGGTGACGACGGTTCAGCTTCATGACGCGGTCTCCGTTGACGCTTGCGGGCCTGGCATCCTGCCCGGCGGCTCGCCCAGATGGTTGCAATCTCCGTACCAGCAGCGGGAGCTGGCCATGCGATGCCGGCGCGAGGAGAATGTCCGTTCGCCGGAACCGCCGGCGTGGGAAATGCTCTTCGGCATTTGCACCCTCGGGAAGCAACGGGATCGCTCTGCCCAAGGGTTAGGCAATGTCAGCCGGCGAGCCAGCCGCCGTCAACGGCCAGCGTCGTGCCGGTGGTGAAGGCCGCCGCGTCACTGGCGAGATAGAGCACGGCCTCGGCGATCTCCTCCGGGCGGCCGAGCCGTCCCAGCGGGTGGCGGCCGACCGATTTCGCCTCCGCCGCGGCGGGATCGGCGGCGCGGCCGAAGCTGCGCCGGAGCATGGGCGTGTCGATGGCGCCGGGCGCCACCGCGTTGACGCGGATGCGATCCGCCGCGAAATCCAGCGCCATGGTGCGGGTGAGGCTGAGGATGGCGCCCTTGGCGGCGATATAGGCGGCATTGCCGGCGCCCCCGGCGATGGCGAGCTGGGAGGCGGTGGTGACGATGGCGCCGCCGCCCTGGGCCCGCATGAAGGGCACCACCGCCCGCGCCCAGAGCCAGGTGCCGCCGACATTGGCACGGAAGACGCGGTCCCAGTCCTCGGGGCTGGTGGTCATGATCGTGCCGCCGACGGAGAAGCCTGCCGCGGCGAAGAGGATGTCGATGCGGCCGAAGCGCGCCGCGACGGCAGCCGCGTCGCGGTCGGCGGTGCCGGGCTCGCCGACGTCGGAGATGCAGGTCATGGCCTCGCCGCCTTGGGCAGTCACCATGGCGGCTGTTTCGTCGGCGCCGGCCGCATCGCGGTCGACGAGGGCGAGGCGGGCGCCCTCGCGCGCGAAGGCGAGCGCGGTTGCTCTGCCGATGCCCGACCCGCCACCGGTGATGACCGCGACCTTTCCCTGGAGGCGCATCAGGCGGCCTCGCCGGCGGTGCTGGCGAGGGCGGCGTCCACCGCCTCGCCCAGGAGCCCGACCATGCGGTCGATCTCCGGGCGGGTGATGATGTAGGGCGGGGCGAGGATCACGTGGTCGCCGGAATGGCCGTCCGCCGTGCCGGGCGATGGGTAGCAGAGGAGGCCGCGGGCGAAGGCCTCGTCCTTGACGCGCTTGTAGAGCCCGAGGCTTGGGGCGAAGGGCGTCTTCGTCTCGCGGTCCTTGACGAGTTCCACGGCGACGAAGAAGCCGCGGCCGCGGATGTCGCCGACATGCGGGTTCTGGCCGAAGGCCTGTTCCAGGGCGCCCATGAGATAGGCGCCGTCGGTGCGGCACTTCTCGACGAGGCCGTCGCGGATGATGACCTTCTGCACCGCGAGGCCGGCGGCGCAGGCGGCGGTATGGCCGGAGTAGGTATGGACCGAGGCGATGGTGCCGAAGGTGTCGGCGATGGTGCGATAGACGTCTTCGGTCATCAGCGCGGCGCCGAGCGGCGCGTAGCCGCCGGCGAGGCCCTTGGCGGTGACCATGATGTCGGGCGAGACGCCGTCATGGGCGAGGGTGCGCCAGGTGCCGCAGCGTCCGACGCCGCACATGACCTCGTCGGCGACCATGAGGATGCCGTAGCGCGAGCAGATCTCGCGCATCCGCCGGGCGTAGCCGTCGGGCGCCGGCACGGCGCCGCCGGCGGCCCCCACCACCGGCTCGAAGAAGAAGGCGGCGATGCGCTCGGCGCCGACACGGTGGATCTCGCGCTCGAACTCGGCGGCGAGATGGTCGACCAGATCCTCCGGCGCGACGCCGTCGGCCGGGCGGTAGTCGTTCGCCGGCGACAGGTGGGTCACCGGCATCAGCGCGCCGACATAGGGGCGGCGGCGGGCCGGATGGCCGGAGAGCGACAGGGCGCCCATCGTATAGCCGTGCCAGGACTGGCGGCGGGCGAAGAAATGGGTCCGGCCGGCGTGGCCGCGGGCGAGGTGGTACTGCAGGGCGATCTTGATGGCGGTCTCGGTCGCCTCCGATCCGCCGGAGACGAAGGAGACGCGGCTCATGCCGCCTCCGGCCTGGTCGACAATGGTGTCGGCGAGGGCGTCGATGGGATCGGAGGTGAAATCGGCGGAATAGCCGAAGGACAGCGTGTCGTACTGCGCCTTGATCGCCTCGATCACCTCGCGGTGGCCGTGGCCGAGGCAGAAGAGGGCCGGTCCGGACGAGCCGTCGAGGAAGCGCCGTCCGTGCTCGTCGAAGACGTGGATGCCCTCTCCGCCGACCGCGCGCGGCAGCCTCTGTCCCGCGCGGTGCTGGTTGAGCCAGCGGTGCCCGACGTCGTCCATGGCGCTCTCCCTGATGCGGAAGGGAAGGCTAGGGGAGCGTCTCGTCGGCGGTCAAACCCGCCCGGCGCATGGCAGACCCATCGGGATACCCGTCCCGGCTGCCGGGTCAGGCGCGGCGGGTCCAGGCGAGATAGTCGGCGGCGGCCGCCTTCAGGCCGAAGCGCGGGGCAAACCCGGTCGCCGCCTTGAGGCGCTCGAAGTCGCTGCCCGGCCGGTCGGCGGGAATCTGGTAGCGGACGGTCGGGGCGGTGGGATCGATGCCATGGCTCCAGCCGGGAAACGCCGGGGCGATCTCGGCGCAGAAGGACTCCACCGAGAAGACCTCGGGGCCGCCGAGGTCGAAGATCGGCGCCGGCTTGTCCAGTTTGGCGGCGGCGAGGGTGGCGAGCCCCGCCGCTGCGTCACGGGAATAGAGCCAGCCGGCAAACCCCGGCCGCGAGAGGCGGGTCGGTCGCCCCGCGGTCGCCTCCGCCATCACCTGGGCCTGAGCCGAGAGGATCTCGCGCACACCGGTGTCGCGCTCGTAGGGCCCATAGACCCCGGCGATGCGCAGGATGGGGGTGGCGATGGCGTAGACGGCGCCGAGGCGGATCGCCACGTCCTCGGCCATCTTCTTGGTGAGGCCGTACAGGGCGGCCGGGGCCGGCGGATCGACGTCGGCGCGGAAGCGCGCGTCGTCTCCCTTGGCGAGCGGATAGACGCTGGCCGAGGAGGCGATGACGACGCGGGGGCAGCCGGCCTCCGCCGCAGCGCGCAGGACCGCGGCGGTGCCGCCGACATTGACCGAGACGATGCGTTCGGGATGGGCGCGCTCCATCTCCGGTCCGGCGGTGATGGCGGCGGCATGGATGACGGCGGAGAACCGATGGGCGCTCATCAGCGCCCGCAGGCCGTCGCCGTCGCGCACGTCGCCGATGGTGACCTCGATGCCGGCGGGCAGCCAGCCGGGCTCCGCCGGGTGGGCGGCGAGCACCACGACATCTTCGCCCGCCGAGACGAGGTGGTCGACGGTCGCGGCGCCGACGAAGCCGGTGCCTCCGGTGATGAGAATGGTCACGCTGCACCCTTCCTGGCGATTGCGGCGGCGCGATCATGCCTCGGGACGGGCGGCGGCGCTAAGGGCCAGGGACGCGGGGCGCCCATTCGCCGCCAGGGGTCGTCAGGGGTCGTCAGGCGGCCCAGCGGTCGGCGTCGGGCTCGCGGCCGATGAGGGCGAGGCCATAGGCGATCGATTCGAACTGGTCGGCATTGGTGAGCCGGGCCTCGTCGAAGCGGTCGGTGAAGAGGCGTCGGATGGCCGGCACGAAGGAGGTGCCGCCGGTGAGGAAGACCCGGTCGATGGCGCCCTCGGCGACGCCGGCCCGGGCGAGGGCCTCGTCTACCGTGGCGCCGATGCGGGCGACGTCCGCCGCAATCCACGATTCGAAGTCGGCGCGGGTGATGCGGCCGGTGATGGCGACGTCCTCCGCCGCGAAGTGGAAGTTTGCGGCGTCGGCGGCCGACAGGGTCACCTTGGCATCGGAGACGGCGCGGTAGAGCGCGAGGCCGAGGTCGTAGTCGACGATGTCGATGAAGCGGCGCAACTTCTCCGGCTCCACCGCCACCTTCTCGAGGTCTCGCAGGCCGGCGAGGTCGCCGTTGGACTTCATCATGGCGAGCTGATGCCAGCGGGCGAGGTTGGCGAAATAGCGGTTCGGCACGGTCAGCAGCTTGTCGAGCGAGCGGTAGTCCGAGCCCTTGCCGAGCGCCGGAGAGACCATGTGGTCGACGATGCGGGCGTCGAAACTGTCGCCGGCGATGCCGATGCCGGCATGGGACAGAGGTCGGGCGGTGAGCCGCCCGTCGCGCCGCTCGAAGCGCATCACCGAGAAGTCCGAGGTGCCGCCGCCGAAATCGGCGACGAGGACGGTGGCGTCCCGGTCGAGGGCGCGGGCATAGAAGAAGGCGGCGCCTACGGGCTCGTAGACGTAGCGGGCGGCGTCGAGGCCGAGCCGGCCGAAGGCGGCGCGGTAGCGCTGCATGGCGAGCGCCTCGTCAGGATTGCCGCCGGCGAAGCGGACGGGGCGGCCGATCTGCACCCGGGCGCCGGAGAAGCCAAGGTCACGGTCCGCATGGCGCTGGAGCGTCTGGATGAAGGCGACGAGCAGGTCCTCGAACCGCGTGGTCTGGCCGAAGATGCGGGTGTCCTTGAAACTGGCGCTGGCGGCGAAGCTCTTGAACGACTGGATGAAGCGCTGCGCCCCGCCGCCGGCCATGAGCTGGTCCATGGCGAAGGGGCCGCCCTCGACCCGGTTGGTCAGCTTTCCCCCGCTGCGCTCCTGCCAGTAGCACAGGGCGGTGACGAAGCCCTTCAGCGTCGCCTCGCCGTGGCGGAAGGTGACCGCTTCGGCCGGGCCGTTGCCGCCCGCCAGCGCCACCACCGTGTTGGTGGTGCCGAAATCGATGCCGATGGAGAGGGGCGGGCTGGAGCTTGCCAAGGATGGGGCCTCACGGGGGAAGCGGCGGGGCATAGACCATCGCCGCCCCGCCTGCCAGAGGGCCCGGCTGTTCCTGTGGGTTTCGCCGAAGGGGAGGAGGCGCGCGCCGCGGCGGGATGCTAGGAAGACCGGCGCAGTGGATGAGGGTTCCTGAGTCGGGATGAAAGTCGATATCGACATGGGGTCGCAGTCCGGCGGGAAGGCGGCCACGCTCGATCTCGAGGAGTTGCTGGCGACCCGCCTGCTGGTGCAGGGCAATTCGGGCTCGGGCAAGTCGCACCTCTTGCGGCGCCTCCTGGAGCAGAGCGCCCCCTGGGTGCAGCAATGCGTCATCGATCCGGAAGGCGACTTCGTCACGCTGGCGGATCGCTACGGCCACGTCGTGGTGGACGCCGAGCGCACCGAGGCCGAACTCACCCGCATCGCCGCGCGCATCCGCCAGCACCGCGTCTCCGTCGTGCTCAATCTCGAGGGCCTCGACGTCGAGCAGCAGATGCGCTGCGCGGCGGCCTTCCTCGGCGGGCTCTTCGACGCCGAGCGCGACCACTGGTATCCGGTCCTGGTGGTGGTGGACGAGGCGCAGCTCTTCGCGCCCGCCGTGGCGGGCGAGGTGTCCGACGAGGCGCGCAAGCTCTCCCTCGGCGCCATGACCAACCTGATGTGCCGCGGCCGCAAGCGCGGCCTCGCCGGCGTCATCGCCACCCAGCGCCTCGCCAAGCTCGCCAAGAACGTGGCAGCGGAGGCCTCGAACTTCCTGATGGGGCGCACCTTCCTCGACATCGACATGGCGCGGGCCGCCGACCTCCTCGGCATGGACCGCCGCCAGTCCGAGATGTTCCGCGACCTGGCGCGCGGCCATTTCGTCGCGCTGGGGCCGGCCATGTCGCGCCGGCCGCTGCCCGTCACCATCGGCCCGGTGGAGACCTCCGCGCGCTCGACCAGCCCGAAGCTGACGCCGCTCCCCGAGGCGCCGGCTCCGGAAGACGCCCGTGACCTCATCTTCACGCCCGCCGCCGACGAGATCAGGGCGCTGCCGGTGCGCCGGCCGCCGCCGCCTCCACCGGTCTCGACCGCCGACATCCTGACCCAACTCGCCCAGGCGCGGCCGAAGGCGGAGGAGCCGGCCGAGCCCATGCTCCCGGTCATCGCCGAGGCCGAGCACAAGGCGCTGATCGAGGAGGTTCTGCGGGAGATCCTCACCGATCCCGACGCCGCCTTCCGGACGGTCGCCGTGCTCTATCAAGACTTCCTCGTGCGCTGCCGCATCCGCCGCGTGCCCGGCGAGCCGCTGACGCTGGCCGATTTCCGCCGCCGCTTCGCCGTGGCGCGTGCCGGCGTCGACATGACGCGCGAGGGCGAGGAGGGCTGGAGCCAGGCGGTGACGCTCTCCGCCGGCCTGCCGGACGACCTGCAGGGCGTGTTCCTCGTGATTGCCCGTGCCGCGTTGACCGGGGCTCCGTGCCCCTCCGACGCCACCATCGCCCGCGTCTACGGCAGCCATTCGCCGAGCCGGGCGCGGCGGCTCATCGCCTATTTCGAGGAGCGCGGGCTCTTCGTCATGCGCACGGACTTCCGCGGCCGGCGCATCGTCGCCTCCCCCGACCTCGGCTGCGAGACGGCGCCGGGTGATCCCGCCGGCCCGGTGGACGTCAGCCAGGACATGCCGTCGGCGGCGGAATAGGCCGCCCGCTCAGCCGGCCCAGGCCCGGAAGGGCCGCGCCGCCAGGAAGGCGCGGGCAACGCGCATGACCATGTGGTCGGACAGGCGGGGACCTGCGATCTGCAACCCGACGGGCAGGCCCTCCGCCGTCAGGCCGCAGGGCACCGAGACCGCGGGGCAGTGGGCGAGGTTGAAGGGGTAGGAGAATTCCGCCCAGGCCAGCCAGTCCCAGGGGTGTGCCGGCCAGTGATCCGGCACCTGGCGGCCGTGCGGGAAGGCGGCGACGGAGGCGGCGGGCGTCAGCAGCAGGTCCCAGCGCCCGGCGAACCAGCGCCCGACCGCCCCCGCATAGGCATGGCGGCGCGACTGGGCGGCCTGAACCTCGGCCCAGGACGTCGACCGGTTCTCCCGCAGGCAGGCGACCAAGCCCGGGTCCATCGCCGCCTCGGCCGCAGCGTCGGCGGGGGCATAGGGCATGAGGGGCGGTCCCCAGAGCGCGCGGATCAGGTCGGGGCCGAGCGGCGCCCAGGGGGGCGTGACGCGCTCGACGGTGGCACCGAGGGCCTCGATGGCGAGGGCGGCGGCCTCGACCACCTGTGCCACTTCGGGGTCGACGCGCGCATGGCCGAGATCGGGGCTGTAGGCGATGCGCAGGCCGGTGAGGTCCGGACCGGCGGGATCGCGACGGAAGCCGCCGGGCAAGGTGGTGTAGTCGGCGGGGTGGGGGCCCGCCATGACCTCCAGCATCAGTTCCACATCGGCGGCATCGCGGGCGATGGGGCCGATGTGCGACAGCGCGCCGTTGTTGGGCACGGGCAGGTAGGGGACCATGCCGAAGGTCGGCTTGAGGCCGACGACGCCGCAGAAATGGGCGGGGAGGCGGACCGACCCGGCGCCGTCGGTGCCGAGATGGAGGGGCCCGCAGCCGGCGGCGGCGAGGGCGGCGGCGCCCGAGGAGGAGCCGCCGGCGGTGCGACCGGTCATCCAGGGATTGTCGGTCGCACCGGTGAGCGGGTTCTCGCTGACCGCCGTCCAGCCCTGCTCGGTGGTGGCGGTCTTGCCGAGGATGACGGCGCCGGCGGCCCGCAGGCGGGCGACGGCGGGCGCGTCCGCCGCGGCCGGCACCGGGTCCGACAGGCGGGAACCGCGGAGGGTGGGCAGGCCGGCGACGGCCTGCACGTCCTTGATCGTCACGGGGACGCCGTGCAGCGGCCCGATGTGGTCGGCGCGCATCACGGCCTCTTCCGCCTGGCGGGCGGCGGCGAGGGCACCCTCCGCGTCCAGCACCACGAAGGCGTTGAGGCGCGGCTCCAGCGCGGCGATGCGGTCGAGCACCGCCTGGGTGATCTCGACGGGGGAGGCGCACCGCGTGCGCACCAGCGCGGCCATGGCGTGGGCCGAGAGCGTGGCGAGCTGTCCGGTCATGCTCATCGCGGCTCCCGACGCCCGCCGGCCGGTCAGGCCCTGATGTCCCAGGCTTCGACGTCGAGGAACGTGCTCTGGTAGGAGGCGCCTTCGCCGATGTCGGTGAGACGGTCGGAGCAGAGCATGTTGACCGTGCCGTCGACGGCCTCGGTGCCGGGGCGCTGGCCGGGGACGAGGATCACGCCGGGCTGGACGTCGTCGGCGACCTTCAGCACGAGGCCGATGGCGGCCCGCTCGTTGAAGAGCCTCACCTTGGCGCCGTTCTCGAGGCCGCGTTTTGCGGCGTCCTCGGGGTGCAGCACGCAGAAGGGTTCGCCCTCGCGCTTACGCAGGAAGGCGACACCGGAGAAGGCCGTGTGGGGCTGGAAATAGGAGGGGGCCGTGAGGAGCCGCAGCGGCCACTTCGCCGCATCCGCCACCTCCTGCGCGTCCGGTTGCCAGTCCGGCATGGGCGGGACGCCCTGGTCGGCGAGCGTCTGCGAATAGATTTCCAGCTTGCCGGAGGGCGTGGCGAAGGTCTGGCCGGGAGGCGGGGCGACCTTGACGGGGACGCCGTCGAGGAGGCTCGCCGGATCGACCGCCGCGACGGCGCCGGTGGAGCCCTTGAAGAATTCGGGCAGGATTTCCTTCTCGCTCCGGGCGAAGACGGGATCGGAGACGCCCATGCGGCGCGCCAGCTCCTGCGCCAGCCGGAAGTTCGACCAGGCCTCGCCCTGCGGCGCGACGGCGGCGGGCGAATACTGCATGTAGTAGCTGCCGTAGCCGCGGTAGAAGTCCTCCGTCTCCAGATAGGTCGTGGCCGGCAGCACGATGTCTGCATAGGCCGCGGTATCGGTCATGAACGGGTCGTGGACGACGGTGAAGAGGTCCTCGCGGGAGAGCCCCTTGCGCACGAGCCCCGCCTCCGGGCAGGTCACGGCTGGATTGTTGGCGGCGATGAAGAGGGCGCGCAGCGGCGGGTCGTTCATCTCCAGGAGTTGGCGGCCGAGCAGGCTCTGGTTGACGAGGCGCGTCGCGGCGGGCCCCGAGGCGGGCTTGCGGACGGCGGAGAAGTTGAAGTCCATCGACCCGGCCGTCAGCAGCAGCGCGCCGCCGCCCGGGCGTCCATAGGCGCCGGTGACGGCCGGCAGGGTCGCCACGGCGCGCAGCGCCTGGCCGCCGCGGGCGAGGCGGGTCATGCCCTCGCCGATGCGGATGAAGGAGCGTTTCGCCGCGCCATACATGGCCGCCAGCTTCTCGATGTCGGCGACGGACAGGCCCGTGATCTCCGACACGCGGTCCGGCGTGAAGCGTGGCACGACCTGGCGCTCCCAGCGGTCGAAGCCGAGCGTGTTCGCCGCGAGGTAGGCGCGGTCGCACAGGCCGTCGCGCACGAGGATGTGGACGATGCCGAGCGCCAGGGCCGCATCGGTGCCGATGCGGATCGGCAGGTGCCAGTCGGCGCTGGCGGCGGTGCGGCTGCGGCGCGGGTCGATGACGACGACCTGGACGCCGCGCTTGCGGGGCGCGTCGAGCTTCGCCCAGAAATGCACGTTCACCGCCATGAGGTCGCAGCCCCAGGCGATGACGAGGTCGGAATCGACCACCGATTCCGGGTCCGCTCCGCCGACCGGGCCGAGCGTCAGGTCCCAGGCCGTCTCGCAGCAGCTGTCACAGACCGTGCCGGCCTGCAGGCGGCTGGTGCCCATGGCGTGGAACAGGCCGTTGACGATGTGCCGGTTCATCTGGCCCTGGTGGGCGCTGTAGGCGTAGCCGAGCAGGGCGAGGGGCCCCGATTCCGCGATGATCGCCGTCCAGCGCGCGGTGATCTCGTCCAGCGCCGCGTCCCATGTGATCGGCGCGAACTGGCCCGAGCCCTTCGGGCCGGTGCGCCTGAGGGGGGTCTTCAGGCGCTCGGGCGAGTGCACCAGCTCGGCGTCGCGGTTGACCTTGGCGCAGGCGAATCCGGCGGTGAAGGGCTGGTCCGGATCGCCCGAGATCTTCGTGATCCTGTCGCCGTCCACCTCGGCGATGAGGGAGCAGAGGTCGGGGCAGTCATGGGCGCAGGCCACGCGGACGGTCTTCATCGGCATCCTCGGATCGGGCGCGCGGCGAGGGAACCGACACGCGCGGCGATCTCAGTTTCGAACTGGAACAGCTGCAATGACCACTTGGCCCGGCAGCGGCGGGCCACTTCGCGCGGGCCGCCTCAGCCGCGCGAGCCCGCCCCGGCGAGCGCGCGGCGAGGCTCCGGCGGCGCGGCGTCGGAGGCGGGGCCATCGGCCACGGCCCGGACGGTGCGGCCGAGTTCGGCCGCGGCGGCGCGCAGCCGGTGGGCGTCGAAGCCCGAATAGCCGAGCACCAGGCCCTGGCGGGGCGGGGCGGCCAGGTAGTGCGGGCTGACGGGCTTGACGACCAGTCCCTGCCGGCGCGCCGCCTCGGTCACGGCGATGTCGGAAAGGCCGTCTCGCAAATGGACGACGAGCTGGATGCCGCAATCGGGCACCTCGACGTCGACGAGATCGCCGAGATGGCGGCTCATGGCCTCGACGACCACGTCGCGCGCGTCCTTGTAGCGCTGGCGCATGCGGCGGATGTGGCTGACGAGCAGGCCCTGGCGCATGAACTCCGCCGTCATGGCCTGCTGAAGGGTCGGCGGCGAGCGGTCGGAGAGGAAACGGGCGCCGCGGAAGACGTCGACGAGCTGGTGCGGCACCACGGCGAAGCCGAGCCTGATGCCGGGGAACAGCACCTTGCTGAGGGTGCCGACATAGACGACGCAGCCGTTGCGATCGAGGCCCTGGAGCGAGGCCAGCGGCCGGCCGGCATAGCGGAACTCGCTGTCGTAATCGTCCTCGATGATCCAGGCGCCGGTCTGCGCCGCCCAGGCGAGCAGGTCGAGGCGGCGAGCCATGCTCATCACCGCGCCGGTCGGATACTGGTGCGACGGGGTGATGTAGGCCGCCCGCGCGCCGGCGGCCGCGGCCATGCCGGCGGCGACGTCCAGGCCCGCCTCGTCCACCGGCACCGGCACGAGCGCGGCGCCGGCCGCCGCCAGCGCCTCGCGCGTCGCGCCATAGCCGGGGTCCTCGATCCAGACGGGGTCGCCGGGATCGAGCAGCGTGCGGATCGACAGGTCGATCGCCTGCTGGGCACCGGAGAGCACGACGACCTGGTCCTCGTCGCACCGGACGGCGCGGGCGGCGCGCAGATAGGCGGCGATCTCGCGGCGGAGCGCCGGTTCGCCGCTCGGATCGGCATAGGACAGGTTGACCGGGTCGAGACGGCGCATCTGGCCGGCGCCGATGCGCCGCCAGTCCTCCACCGTCCTGGCGTCGACGGAGCAGCAGCCGGCGGCGAACGGCAGGCTGCCCGGCAGGGTCATCTCGGCGGCGAAGCGGCCGTAGCGCGCGCCCGCGACCGAGAGGCTGCGGCCCGTGGCGGCACCCGCCGCGCCGGCGGCGCGCGGCGGCGCCAGAACGGCCGCCGGGACCTCGTCCGAGACATAGGTGCCGGAGCCGCCGCGGCCGACCACATAGCCCTCGGCCAGGAGCTGGTCGTAGGCGGAGACGACGGAGGTGCGGGAGACGCCGAGCCTGAGGGCGAGGGCGCGGCTCGAGGGCAGCTTGCCGCCGGGCGCCAGCGTGTTGGCGACGATCGCCTCGCGCAGCGCCAGATAGATCTGCTGGAAGAGGGGGCTGTCGCCGGCCGGGTCCAGCGCCAGATGCAGGAGGTCGGACCACGACGCGCGGGACGGCTTGTGTCGCATGGAACGCTCTCCTTGCGAGGGCCCGGGCAACCGCCGTGCCAAGGCAGCATGGCGTGGGGAGGGAGACGGGGCAAGGGCGGGTGGGGGAGACGGGCGGAGCAGACGCCAGCTCCCGCACCCGTTTGCGCAGCACGTTCTCGTGCAAATCGAGATCGCGCGCTGCCTGAGCCGCCGACAACCCCGCTCTTTGATCGGCCGAACCGCTTCAACTTTGAGTTCCCGCGAAAACTTCCATCGTAGCATTTGCTACCTCCGGTTTCATGAAGCACCCAATCTCGGTGTCCACGAAAACGGGCAGCAGGCCAATTCGAGGAGTACATGCAGAGGACTGTCAATCTGATGAATCGGCCGAAAGATGCTGATTGGGCTGGCCTCGCGGCCAAGCATCTAGGCCAGGCAAAGACGAAGGTGGCAGCAAAAGGCTAGCCATGGATCGCGTGCCTCCGACACAACAATGGCTTGCAGCTCGAATGATTTTCGTCAAAATGGAACAATGCGCATCTTGGGCAATGGGGGCGCACTTGCTAGGCGTCGCTTTGACGGAAGCCGC
>LNFM01004368.1_pt1 | contig 26139 bp, 25 predicted proteins | sample 596031 | NCBI WGS metagenome assembly LNFM01 (sample SAMN04254537, study PRJNA301005) | activated carbon metagenome | isolation source: dual media filters at the Ann Arbor, Michigan drinking water treatment plant | place: USA: Ann Arbor | reverse complement strand
AGGAACTTGTCGATGGTCGTGCCCGAGGGCAGGAACAGCGGCAGCATGACCGAGGCCATGATCAGCAGGCTGATCAGCGGCACGCCGCGGATCAGTTCGATGAAGCCCACGCACAGGCCCTTGATCAGCGGCAGGTTGGACCGCCGCCCCAGCGCCAACAGGATGCCGTAGGGGAAGGCGAAGGCCAGGCCATAGGTCGCCAGGATCAGCGTCACCGGCAGGCCGCCCCACAGGCTGGTCTCGACGTAGCTGAGCGGGGCGATGGCGATGCTCCAGCTCGGCAGCACGCCCGCGATGCGCAGGACGAGGCCGACAGCGCCGATCCCGACGAGTGCGTAATAGGCCATCCGCTCCGATGGAGTCGCCAGGCCGCTGCGCAGCGCGAGGCCGATACCGCCCGCGATCAGGGCGACGGCGAGGATCAGGCTCAGCGGAATGTGGAGCTGGCCGAACATCAGCAGGAAGGTGACGAACGAGCCAACGCCCCAGATCACCAGCAGGCGCCAGTTCCACATGCGGCGGTCGGCGCTGAGCACCAGCATGGCCAGCATGGCGATGACGGCAAACAGCGGCCGCCAGTGCTGCTCGTAGGGGAAGGAGCCGAAGAAGATGTAGCGGAACTTCTCGCGGATCAGCGCCCAGCAGGCGCCGCCGCCGCGGCATTCGGCACCGGTCGTGGCCGTGAAGTTGGCGGTGAACAGCGCCCATTCGAGGAACCAGTCGAGGACCCAGACGACGAAGGCGAGCAGCACGATCGTGGTGATGCCGTTGCCCCAGCTGGAGAACAGGTTCTTGCGGGCCCAGCCGAGCGGGCCGGTCTCGTCGACGGGAGGGGCGATCGGCTTGCGGTCGCCGGCAGGCATGGCGTCGGTCATGCTCAGCGCTCCCTCAGAGCGATGCTCTTGTTGTACCAGTTCATGAAAGCCGAGATCGACAGGCTGACCGAGAGGTAGGCGGCCATGATGATCAGGATGTTCTCGATCGCCTGGCCGGTCTGGTTGATGGTCACGTTGATCGAGGCGACGAGGTCGGGGTAGCCGATCGCGATGGCCAGCGAGCTGTTCTTCGTGATGTTGAGATACTGGCTGGTCATCGGCGGGACGATGACCCGCAGCGCCTGCGGCAGCAGCACGAGACGCATGGACTGGCCGCGCGACAGGCCGAGCGCCGCCGCCGCTTCGCTCTGGCCCTTGTGCAGGGCCAGGATGCCGGAGCGCACGATCTCGGCCACGAACGCCGAGGTGTAGAGCACGAGGCCGATCAGGAGGGCGGTGAACTCGGGCTGGATGACGGTTCCGCCCGTGAAGTTGAAGCCCTTCAGCTCGGGCCAGCTCATATGGTGCGGCGCGCCGCCGGCCAGCCAGACGAGGGCCGGGAGGCCGATGATGATGGCGAGGCCCGCGGAAATACCCGGGAAGGGCTGGCCGGTGGCTTCCTGGCGTTTCCTGCCCCAGCGGTTGACGTACCAGGCGGCGGCAATGCCGACCACAAAGGCGATGCCCATCCATTTGTGGATGGGATCGGCCAGCGGGACGGGGAAGTAGACGCCGCGGTTGCTGAGGAACACGCTGTTCCACAGCGAGAGCGCCTGTCGCGGACCGGGAAAGGCCTCGCTGATCAGCTTGTAGAAGAGGAACAGCCACAGCAGCAGCGGCACATTGCGGAAGGCCTCGACGTACCAGCCGCAGATGCGGTTGAGCAGCCAGTTGGGCGACAGCCGTCCGACGCCGATCAGGGTGCCGAGAAGGGTACTGAGCAGGATGCCGAGCACGGCGACGCGCAACGTGTTGAGGATGCCCACCCATATGGCGCGGGCGTAGGTGCTGGCCGGCGAGTACTCGATCATCGTATCGCCGATCTCGAAGCCGGCTTCGCGCTCGAGAAAGTGGAAGCCGCTCGCGATCTTCTGGCGCTGCAGGTTGTCGATCGTGTTGCTGACCAGATACCAGGCAAGGAAGCCAACGGCACCGACCACGACGATCTGGAAAACCCAGCCCCGAATGACTGGATCGTTCCACGGTGCCACTTTCGCACGTGGCGTAGAGCCGAGAGCCTCGACTGCCATACGCTATTCCCCCTGACTGGCGCGGTTTTCCCGCGCGGGCGTTATAGGCCCGGTATTGCCCTCAGTGTATGTGGGAATTGCCCCTGCGCAACGGGGCAAAACCCGCCATCCCCGGCCTCGGTCTCCCCGCATCAGCGGATGGGCGGGGAGTATTGCAGGCCACCCTGGGTCCACAGCGCGTTCTGACCGCGGGCGATCTTGAGGAGCGAGCCCATGCCGACGTTGCGGTCGAAGCTTTCGCCGTAGTTACCGACCTGCTTGACGATGTTGTAGACCCACTTCTCGTCGACCCCGAGCGCCTTGCCCATGCCCGGTGTCACGCCGAGGATGCGCTTGATCGACGGGTTGTCGCTCTTCAGCATCTCGTCGACGTTCTTGGACGTGATGCCGTGCTCCTCGGCCTCGACCATGGCGTAAAGCGCCCAGCGCACGATGTCGGCGAACTGGTTGTCGCCGTGGCGCACCACCGGTCCCAGCGGCTCCTTCGAAATGATCTCCGGCAGGATGACGTAGTCGTCGATGGTCTGCGGCGGCGGCACGTTGGCGGCGCGCGTGGCGGCCAGGCTCGACGCATCGGTCGTGTAGACGTCGCAGCGGCCGGAGAAGAAGGCCGCGCGGATCTCGTCGACCTTCTCGATGACGACCGGCTTGAAGGTCATCTTGTTGGCGCGGAAATAGTCGGCGAGGTTGAGCTCGGTGGTGGTACCGGGGGCGACGCAGACGGTGGCGCCGCTCAGCTCCTTGGCGCTCTTCACGCCGAGTTTCTTCGGCACCATGAAGCCCTGGCCGTCATAATAGTAGATGCCCGTGAAATCGAGCCCCAGCGCCGTGTCGCGCGTCAGGGTGTACGTGGCGTTGCCCATCACGATGTCGACTTCGCTCGACTGGACCGCGGTGAAGCGCTGCTGGGAGGTGAGGGGAACGTACCTGACCTTCTCCGAATCGCCGAAGATGGTGGCCGCGACGGCGCGACAGACGTCGACCGAGAGACCCTTCCACTTGCCCTGGCTGTCGGCCAGCATGAAGCCTGCGGTCCCGATGCCCACCCCGCAATTCACAGTGCCGCGTGCCCTGACGGCGTCGAGGTCCTTGCCCGCTTGGGCTGTCCCGGCGAAGCCGACTACCGACGCGGCCAATCCGGCAACTGCCGCCACGATCCTGGTGCGCATTTCACCTCCCATTGTTCTTGAACCCACAATGCCGCCTTCTTCCGCAGGCTTGCAAGCTGCAGGCCAAAATTGCGGGTCGGTCAGCGGATCGGCGGGGCGTACAACATGCCGCCGTCGCGCCAGGGCGTGTTCATGCCGCGCGGGATCTTGAGCACCGTGTTGGGCCCGAGGTTGCGGTCGAAGACCTCGCCGTAGTTCCCGACCTGCTTGACGATGTTGTAGGCCCACTTCTCGTCGACCCCGAGCGCCTTGCCCATGCCCGGCGCCGTGCCGAGGATGCGTCTCAAGGTGGGATTCTCGCTCTTCAGCGCCTCGTCGACGTTCCGGGACGTGATGCCGTATTCCTCGGCCTCGATCATGGCATAGAGCGACCAGCGCACGATGTCGCCGAACTGGTTGTCGCCGTGGCGGACCGCCAGGCCCAGGGGTTCCTTGGTAATGGTCCGGGGCAGGATCGTGTAGTCGCTCGGGTTGGGGGCATAGGCTGCCCTTGTCGCGTAGAGGTTGGACACGTCTGCCGTGAGGACGTCGCAGCGCCCGGCAAAGAAGGCGGTGCGCAGATCGTCGATCTTGTCGAGCAGCACCGGCGTGAAGTTCATCTTGTTCTGGCGGAAATAGTCGGCGACGTTGGCCTCCGTCGTCGTACCGGGCTGGACGCAGACCTTGGCGCCGTCGAGATCCCTCATGACGCGCCTGCCGAGCTTGCGCGGCACCATGAAGCCCTGGCCGTCATAGTAGTAGATCGCGACGAAATCGGCGCCGGCGTCGCGGCCCAGCGTGGCGGTCGAATTGGAGGCGAGGAGATCGACCTCGCCGGCTTCGAGGGCCGGGAAGCGCTTCTGGGGCTCGAGTGGGACGTATTTCACCTTGCTGGCGTCGCCGAACAAGGCGGCCGCCGTGGCCCGGCACATGTCGACCGAAAGCCCGCGCCAGACGCCCTGGCTGTCGGCATGCATGAAACCCACCAGGCCCGCGCTGACGCCGCACAGGAGCTGACCCCGTGCCTTGACGGCGTCCAGGACGGAGCCGGCCATGGCCTGTGTGGCTGCCAAAGCCGAAAAACCGACGATGGCGGATAGTATGAACTTGCGCATTGTGTCCCCCGACACTTCCCCGGTCCGAGACTGCCCGTATTGCCGGGCCGTTTGCAACGGCCAAACGAAAACCGCCGCCTTTTCAGGCGGCGGTTCGTCGTCTCGTCGTGTTCCGGAGGCTAGCGGATCGGCGGGGAGTATTGCAGGCCGCCGTTGGTCCACAGCGCGTTCAGGCCGCGGGCGATCTTGAGCTGCGAGCCCATGCCGACGTTGCGGTCGAAGCTTTCGCCGTAGTTACCGACCTGCTTGACGATGTTGTATACCCACTTCTCGTCGACGCCGAGTGCCTTGCCCATGCCCGGCGTGACGCCGAGGATGCGCTTGATCGAGGGATTGTCGCTCTTCAGCATCTCGTCGACATTCTTCGAGGTGATGCCGTGCTCCTCGGCCTCGACCATGGCGTAGAAGGCCCAGCGCACGATGTCGGTGAACTGGTTGTCGCCGTGACGGACGACCGGTCCCAGCGGCTCCTTGGAGATGATCTCCGGCAGGATCACGAAGTCGTCCGGCTTGAGCGGCGCCGGGGTGTTCGCCGCGCGCGTCGAGTACAGGCCCGAGGCGTCCGTCGTGTAGACGTCGCAGCGGCCGGCATAGAAGGCGGCACGGATTTCCTCGACCTTCTCGATGACGACCGGCTTGAAGGTCATCTTGTTGGCGCGGAAATAGTCGGCGAGGTTGAGTTCGGTGGTCGTGCCCGGCTGGACGCAGACGGTGGCGCCGTTCAGCTCCTTGGCGCTCTTCACGCCGAGCTTCTTCGGCACCATGAAGCCCTGGCCGTCGTAATAGTTGATGCCGGTGAACTCGAGGCCGAGCGCGGTGTCGCGGGTCAGCGTGTAGGTCGTGGTGCGCGAGAGCATGTCGACTTCGCCCGACTGCAGGGCGGTGAAGCGCTGCTGGGCCGTGGTCGGGACGTACTTGACCTTTTCGGCGTCACCGAAGATCGCCGCCGAGACCGCGCGGCAGACATCGATGTCCAGGCCGAGCCACTTGCCCTTGTCGTCCTGCTGGGCGAAGCCCGCGACGCCCGTGGCGATGCCGCAGATGAGCTGGCCGCGTGCCTTCACCGCATCGAGATCCTTGCCGGCATGGGCCGTACCGGCGACACCGATCAGACCGGCTGTGACGACGCCGGCCGCCATTTTCTTGAGCATTTTGTCATCCCTCGTGGTTGCCTGTGACGTTCCCGTCGGCCGCCTGGTGCGACCGTTCAGAAGCGATGACGCAATTCGTAGGCGAACAATCTTGCGGGCGCAACGGCGCCGAGCCCTCGATCGCTGCCGCTCAGAGGCGGTCGGCGGCGCGCGACGAGAAGGGGTTGGACGACCACGGATCGGCACCCTGCAGGCCCTGGAGGCGATTGTCGCTGCTGCCGCGGCTGCGCTCGGAGGCACGCCTGATCTCCTGCTGCCACTGGCGATAGGAGACGAGTTGCTCCCCCCCCAGCGCACTGCTGCCGCCATTCCCGGAGATATAGGGCTGGGGGTCGACGAACTGGCCGTTCACGATCACCGAGAAGTGAAGGTGCGCGCCAGTCGACCGGCCGGTCGAGCCGACATAGCCGATCAGGTCCCCCTTTCGGACGCGTATGCCGGGGCCCATCCCCTCGGCGAATCGCGACATGTGCGCATACAGCGTCTCGAAGTTTTCGGCGTGGCTCAACTTCACCGTACGGCCGTAGTTGAAGTACCAGCCCTGGTGATTGATGACGCCGTCGGCGGCCGCGTAGATGGGGTCGCCGGTCTTGCCCTCGAAGTCGATGCCGTTGTGGAAGCCGCCGCCGCTCTTGCGGCCATAGTACCGGCGCGTGCCGAACGGCGAGGACTGGCGGGCCTCCGGCCGCGGATTGGCGAGAGCGGTGCCACCGAGCCGGCGGCCCTGGTCGTCGAACCAGCCCTCGGGCTGGTTCTGGGGAGCGAACCACCAGAAGGATTGCCTGGCCGTGCCGTCGCCCAGGCTCGCGACGAGGATGCGCGGTGTGCCATCCATCGTGCGCCCCTGGACGACGTCGATCCTGGCGGCGGCCGGAGCGAAGCCGGAGAGTGCCTGGGTCAGTTCCTTGAGAGCGGCCGGATTGGAACCCGTCGGGGCGAGGCTGGTCGCCAGCGTGGCGCTGCTCGCTTTCACGGTCTTGACCGAATCGGGGACCACCGAGCGGGCACCCGGGCTGGCACTGGGCGGCGCGGAGCCCGGCAGGCTCGAGACTCGCTCGTCGTCGTCCTCGGTGGCGCCAGGAGCGAGTTTGAAGCCGAACGCGCCATCGGCGCTGCGGGAGAGGTCGACGGCCAGCGACTTGTTCGAATAGAGCTGAAGGGAGACGAGCCGCTTGGGCTGGCCGGCGCCCTGGGGAGCGAGCACGGCACGGCCGGAACTGGCAGCCTTGACCTCGGGCTGGCTCAACGCCTTGCCGACGGCGTCGGCGGCGGCCTGGGCGTCGTTGGGGTCGACGTTGAGGCTGACGAGTTGCTGGGCGACCGAGCTGTCGGCCGCGATGGAGAAGGCCTGCACATCCTCGCTGGGGACGGCCGGCGCGGACCTTGCGGCGGGTTTCTTGAACTGGTTCTTGGGCGGGGCCTTTACTTGGGCCATCGCGTCGACGGCACAAAAAGTCGAAGAGATCACAAAGGTCGCTGCCATGAGGCTGCGGACGGTTCGCCAGCTATGGGCGCGTTGGAAACGCGTCATGGTGGACGTCATCGGTCGGCCGCTCCCGTTCCATTGAACGCTACTGATTGACAGGTGAGGCGACCAACGACCCACCGACCTCCCCCGGTCGGTGCCCCCGCGTGCCTCGCTTGAAAACGATACTGGCCACGGAGTATCCACAAGTCCAACAAAAAGTTGCAAAAATGCAACACCCGCGCAAGGTCCCTAACATGTTGAAAAGGTTATGATTTCACGCTCAGACGTGTTTTCAATCGCTAAAGGTCACAGTGGGCAACCTTTCCGATTGCTGCATTTGCGAAGAATCGGATAGCGCGCCCGCACCCCGGCCGCGGAGCCGGGGCCAGTGCCCGTCATGCCGTACCGCGAGGTCGATCGCGAGCTCCATGGCAGTGATCGCGGTCACCGACTCTTAACCGAGTATCGATCCCCCCTGGGATTGACCGGCACGACCCTTCCGCCATAACCGGCCTGACGGAGCATCTGCATGACGGCGCGGTGCCCGCGGGACGCGTTGGTTGCGGCACAGGCGTAGGAGAACGAGATGGCCGATCCGATCGACCTTCTGATCCAGGGACGCGCCCACGATCTGGGCGGTGGCTTCGCGGTCCGCCGCGTGCTCCCCAGCGTCAAGCGGCGCACCGTCGGGCCCTTCATCTTCCTCGACCATTTCGGCCCGATGGACGTGCCGCCGGGCGGCGGCATGGAAGTCCGGCCGCATCCGCATATCGGTCTGGCCACGGTCACCTACCTGTTCGACGGCGGCATCTACCATCGCGACAGCCTCGGCTACTCGCAAGCGATCCGTCCGGGCGACGTGAACTGGATGACCGCCGGCAGCGGCATCGTCCACAGCGAGCGGACCGAGCCGGAGATGCGGGCCACCGGCTTCCGCATGCACGGCGTCCAGACCTGGGTGGCGCTGCCCAGGGCGCACGAGGAAACGGCGCCCGCCTTCGAGCATATCGAAGCGGCGCGGCTGCCGGCCTGGACCGAGGGTGGGGCCTCGCTGCGTCTGATCGTCGGCACCTATGCGGGTCGCACGGCGCCCACCACCCACTTCTCGCCGATCTTCTATGTCGGCGTGGAGATGACCGCCGGCGCAACGCTGGCCATCACGCCCGATCACGAGGAGCGCGCGATCTACCTCGCCGAGGGCATGATGGTGGTCGGCGAGAGCCAGCTCGGTGTCGGTGACCTCGCGGTACTGGCGCCCGGCCAGACGGTCGAGGTGCTGGCCGGTCCGGAAGGCGCCAAGGCGATGCTGCTGGGCGGCGCCAAGATCGACGGCCCGCGTCACATCTGGTGGAACTTCGTCTCCTCGAGCAAGGAGCGGATCGAGAAGGCCAAGGAAGACTGGCGCGAGAAGCGCTTCGCCATGGTGGCAGGGGACCCCGAGTTCATCCCGCTGCCGGACCGGTAGATCTGTACGAAGGACCCGTCGTCTCGACCGGAGCGCGCCGCGCGGAGTGGAGAGACCTTCTCTCCGCGATTTGGCGGCTTTTTGTCGAACGAAGGTCTCTCCACTACGCCTCGCTATGCGAGGCTCCGGTCGAGACGACGGGAAGGCTACTTCTTCTCGACGTTCCAGAACACCGTGATGGGCGACTCGATGTTGCCCGTCACGCCCTTGCGCCGGGCCATGGGCTGCAGGAACTGGCCGAGCGGCACCGTGACGCCGCCTTCCAGGATGCGCTTCTGCACCTGCTCGGCGATCTCGAACTGCTTCTTCGCATCGCCTTCGCCGACGAACGCCAGGCGCAGCTTCTCGATCTCCTCGTCGAGCGGCCAGCCGAACTGCGCGCGGTCGCCGCTCGCCTCGGCATAGTGGTTGTTGACCGGGTCGATCAGCAGGACCGCGGCCGCCGCCGTCATCGCGATGTTCCAGCCGCCCTCGGCCACCGGAACCTTCTTGGCCCGCCGGGCGACCAGCGTCTGCCAGTCCATCGACTGCATGTCGACCTTGAAGCCGCCGCGCTCCAGGAGCGTCTTGGCGACCGGTGCGAGGTTGGTCAGGACGGCGAGATCGGTCGACTGCAGCAGCACGATCGGCGTGCCGTCGTAGCCGGCTTCCTTCAGGATCTTCTTCGACTCATCGAAGCGCGACTCCAGGATGCCGTCGGTGCCGGCCGCGTTCTCGAGCGGGGTGCCGCAGCCGAACATGGCCTTGCAGACCTTATAGTAACGCGGATCGCCGATGACGGCCTGCAGGAAGTCCTTCTGGTTCAGGGCGATCATGGCGGCGCGCCGGTAACGCACGTCGTTGAACGGCGGCTGCTTCCAGTTGAAGCGCAGGATGTAGGTCGAGCCGAGCTGGTCGGGAATGACGATCTCGACGTTCTTGTCCTTCTCGAGCACCGGCAGCAGGTCGTGCGAGGGCTGCTCGATCATGTCGATTTCGCCCTGCTGCAGGGCGTTGATCGCGGTCTGTGTGTCGGGGATCGACACCCACTCGACGCGGTCGACCTTGGCGACCTTGCCGCCGGCCAGGCCCGAAGGCGGCTCGGCACGGGGCTTGTAGTCGGGATTGCGCAGGTAGACGACCCTCTCGCCGGGCTTCCACTCGTCCCGCTTGAAGATGAACGGGCCCGAGCCGGTCGTGTCGGAGATCTGCTGGGTCACCGGCGTCTCGGCGACCCGCTTGGGCATGATGAAGAGGGGGACCGAGGATGGCTTGGCCAGCGTCCTCAGCATCATGCCGTACGGCTGCTTCAGGACGATCTGGAAGGTCCGGTCGTCGATCGCTTTCATCTCCCGGGTCTGCTTGCCCATGAGGCCGCCCAGCGTGTCCTTGTCGGTGAAGCGCTTGATCGACGGCAGCACGTCCGCCGCGGTGACCGGCTGTCCATCATGCCACTTCAGGCCCTCGCGCAGCTTGAAGGTCCAGGTGAGCTGGTCGTCGCTCACCGTCCAGCTCTCGACCATTTGCGGGCGCGGCTCGAGCTTGGCGTCAAGAGCGAACAGCGTATCGTAGATCATGTAGCCGTGGTTGCGGCCGATGTAGGCGGTGGTCCAGACCGGATCGATGATCTTGAGATCCGAGTGCATGACGGCCTTCAGCGTCTTGCTCGGCTGGGCATAGGCGGGCGTTGCGATGAACAACGCCAAGGCGGCAAACAGAGCACGACGCAGCATGAAAGGCTCCCTTAATTTGATGTCGGAGGACTCCAGCTCGCTTCTTCGTCGAGCGGGTAGACGGGCCTCGGCAGCTTGGTCCAAGTGAAGTTCGCCAGGACCGGCGACGTCAAGCCCGGACAGTCGACTTCGTAGATCTGTTCCGGCTTGAAGAATTCGTCGAAGCCGCCGCGGAAGTGGCCGCGGCTCTTCACGACCACCGTGCGTGCCTCTGCAATGTCCAGGCCAAACATCTCGAACTGGCGCGGATCCATGCACTGGCAGCGGATGCTGATGACCACGATGAGGATGCCGCCGAGATCGAGCAGCGCCGACGGCCCCATGTCGGCCGAGACGTTCCTGAGCACGCCGCGCCGGCCGACATACTGGCCGTCGGAGAGCTTGACGACCTTCGCTTCGCAATCGAACGGCAGGGAGAATTCATGGTGCTCCTGCGTGTTGAACGAGGCGTTGAAGATCGCGCCTTCGCCCAGCTCGTGCGCCTGGGCGGCGAGCGCCGCGTCGTTGAACACGCCGAAATAGACGCCCTGGGCCCGCGCCCCCTTGAGCGCGCGCAGGAGATAGGTGGTGTTGCCGCGTCCGCCGCCGCCGGGATTGTCGGCGACGTCGGCCAGGATGATCGGCTTGCGGCGCTTGTCGCGGCCGATGGCGGTGGCGTGCTGGACCGCATCGGCCAAAGTCATCATCTCCCGCTTGAAGCGCTCCCTCGTCCCCCAGGCGCGCTGGGCGATGTCGAGCGCCAGGTCGGCCGCCGCCTTAGCGTTGCCGTTGCGCGCCGTGACGACGGCGGTGAGGCCGTTCTTGGGACTATCGCTGTAGGCGAAGCCCGCCATCACCGAGACGTTGAGGATGTCTCCACCGACCTTGGTCTGGCCGTACCTGACGAGGTCGGCATAGGGGCCGCGCGCGGTCAGCAGGGCGATCTGCGGCGGCACCAGCGGGATCTTGACCATCTCGACCGCGGTGCGCGTACCGGCCAGCAGCTCGCGCATGTGCCTGGCCGCCTCGACGCCGCGCTCGTAGATGTCGACATGCGGGTTCTCGAGATAGCCGACGAAGACGCTGAGATTGTCGGTCATGCGCCGCGAGACGTTGGCGTGCAGGTCGAACACAGAGACGATGGGCACCTCGGGACCGGCGACGCGGCGCAGCATTTCGAACAGGTCGCCGTCGGGATCGTCCGTTCCCTCTGCCAGAGCCGCGCCATGGCAGGAGACGAAGATCGCATCGACCGGCAGGACCGATTTCAGGCCGGCCTCGATCTCGGCGAGATAGGCCTTGAAGAACTGTTCCTCGACCGGGCCGCCGGGCTGCGCCAGCGAGACGCGCAGCGGCACCGGGGTCCAGTTGCCGGTGCGATCCATCTCGGTGAAGAAGCCGGGCAGGTCGGGCATGGTGATCGACTTGCCGGAGCGCGCCTCGCTCACGATGCGATTGCCGCGGATGTCGACGTCATGCTCGAAATCCTCCGCCGTCGTCACCGGCGCGAACCGGTTGCATTCGATGGCGAAGCCGAGCACGGCGATACGCGGATTGTCCTGGGACAAAGAAACCTCCTAGCGCGGTCGCGCGAGGAACGCGTCGACCAGTGCATTGAATCTAGCGGCCTGCTCGAAGTATGGCGAGTGCCCGGCGTCGTCGATGGTCTCGGCGTGGCCGCAGGGCAGGCTTGTCGCGATGGCGCTTGCCAGGAAGGGCGGGAAGACGACGTCTTCGCCGCCGGCGATCAGCAGCGTGGGCACGCGAAACGTCGTGAGGTCGGCGAGCGTGCGCGTTGCGGTGCGGCGCAGTCCGGCCCGCAGCTTCTCCTTGTCGAGCGCGCCCGCCATCTCGTCGATGCTGCGATAGAGGAGATGAAGCGCGGGGAAGCGTTCGGCCGCACGTTTGCCGATCGCCGGGTGGATGCCGCACGCCATGCCGGCGGCGATCGTGGTTTCGGCCGCCGCGAGCCAGGCATCGTATGCAGTGCCGCCGGACGGATCGCTGCCGCGCCGGTCGAGCGTGCCCGAGGTCGAGCTCAGCACCAGCGCCTTCACGTGGTCCTGATGGGCGAGCGCATATTCCAGCATCGTCCAGCCGCCCATCGACTGCGCGACGAGGCGTACGTCGGGAAGGCCGAGATGATCGATCAGGGCGGCGAGGTCGCCGGGGTAGTCGGCCGGATCGACGCCGCCGGCGACCGGATCGGACGGCGCGAAGCCACGATGGGCGAAGGTCACGCAGGTGTAGCGGGGCGCGAAGTGCGCCACCTGCTGCCACCAGCTCAGGTGATTGCCGCCCAGCCCATGCGCGAAGATCACCGCCGGTCCGTTGCCCGAGACCTCGTAGTAGAGATTGCCGAACGGGCGCTTCAGCCGCCCGACGGTGCGGGACGGCGCGGCGTAGGAACTCATGGAACCTCTCCTCTAGAAGAGGATCAGCCTAGAGCCCAAGATGCAAAGCGGCCAGCGTCCCGCGGCGAACAGACGGAACTTGCTTTCGAACGGCGAGCCTTCCTCGCCGGCAAGGTGCGCCACGGCCAGCTGAAAGACCGCCTGCGACACAGCACCGGCCGCGACATGGATCGCGTCAGGGCAGCGCGAGGATCTGCGTCACTTGGAAGAAGCGGCCTTCCTCAATAGCGCAAGGCCACGGGCCGCCTTGCCACGCCCGCGTTCGGCCCGAAGGGCGAAGCGCGCCTCGGCATCGGCCTCCGCAATGGCGACGGTCGCCATTTCCTCGATGAGACGATTGACGCTGGTACCTCGGCGACGCGCGAGGGACTTGAGGCGCGCATGCTTGTCATCGGGCAAACGAAGAGTAAGTGCGCTCATCCTGTATGCTCCTTGATGAATTTCTCGGGCGTAACGACAAACAGCTGAAAAAATCTCAGTTCCATCCGGCCGACATGGCGAACGTTTCTCGTCACGACGTGGCTTGCGCCCCCTGCCAAGGCAAGTTCGATAAGGTGATTGTCCGCCTCATCGCGCAGGTTCGGCCGCCAGCCGAAGTAAATACGCGTCCATTCACAGTGCGCCAGGAAGACATCCAGGAGTTCGCTTCTCTCTTTTGCGGACAGCCGCGATCGCGCGAACAGAGACCTGCGCCCGAGGACATCTTCGTATTCAGCCAGCAATGCCGAACCCATCAGCGGCACTGCACGCCTTTGCAAGCATGCGGCGACGACGGTGCTCGACGCGCCGATCCCGAGGCAGGCTCCGATAAAGACGTTGGTGTCGACGACGATGATCACAAAAGAATGGTAGCAAATTTGCCACCATCCACCAGCCGTCCGAAGATGCAGTTCCTCGACGGTCTTGACGACGATGGCCGAGGGCATCGTCGCTCTCCTCAGACGAGGGGGGCGGTATTGAACGCTTCGAGATCGGTCGTGAGATCGGTGAACTGGCCGCCGAGCTTGTCCAGCACGTCCTGCGCAAGCGTCTCCGGCGCACCGGCTTCGAGGCGTGCGACCGGCCGCGGCTGCCCGAACAGGAAGACCTCGCGGCCGCGCACGCCCAGCAGCTGGCCGGTGATGGCCTTGCCGTCGGGCGAGCAGAGCGCCGTCACCAGGTTGGCGACATGGTGCGCGCCGATCTTCAGCGCGCGCTCCTTGTAGGTCTTCTGTGCCTCGTCGGCCGGCTGGATCATGTCGGTGACGCGGGTGCGGGCGAACGGCGCCACGGCGTTGGCCGTGATCTGTGCCTCCGCGAGGTCCATCGCGGTGGCGCGCGTGAGCCCGAACAGTCCGGCCTTGGCGCTGGCATAGGCTGCCTGGCCCAGGTTGCCGTAGAGCCCGGCCGAGGAGACGATGTTGACGATGCGTCCCCAGTCGTAGCCGTCCCCCTTGTTATCCTGGCTCCCGCGGCCCGACTTGCCTTGGTCGCGCATGACGCGCGAGGCGGCGTTGATCAGGTAAAAGGCCGAGGAGAGGTTGGTGCGGATCACCGCGTCCCAGTCGGCCGGATCGGCGCGGAAAACCAAAGCGTCGCGCAGGATGGCGGCATTGTTCACGACGATGTCGATGCCGCCGAAGGTCTTGACCGCGAGGTCGACGAGCTGTTTGCCGACGCCCGGCGAGGCGATGCTTTCGGTGAAGGCGACGGCGCTCCCGGCACCTGCTTTGTCGTTCAGCTCCTTGGCTGCCGTACGCGCCACTTCTGGATCGCCGCCATCACCAGCGATCGACGTTCCGTTGTCGGCCACGATGACCTTGGCGCCTTCGGTCACCAGCGACTCTGCGATGGCGCGGCCGATGCCGCGGCCGGCGCCGGTGACGATGGCGACGCGCCCCGGCAGCAGACCGCTCATTGCTCCGCTCCGGTTTTCTTGGCCAGGCTCGCCATCTCGGCCGCCGTGTAGAAGGCGTCGGCATGAATATCGATGCGCCGCATGCCGCGCTGTTCCAGCAGCAGGGTCGCGGCCTCGACCATCACCGGCGGGCCCGCGAGATAGGCCGTGCAACCGTCGACCTCGTCGAAATCCTGGGCGACCGCCTCGTGCACCAGCCCCTGGCGCAGGCTCGAATCGCCGCCGTCGCTCAGCACCGGAATGAAATGCAGGTTCCTGTGCTTCTCGGCCAGCGCCGCGAAGTGGTCGTGGAGGTAGAGGTCGCGTTCGCTGCGGACGCCGAAATAGAGATAGATGTGCTGCGGCAGTTCCTTCTGCAGGGCGCGCTCGACGACCGACTTGATCGGCGCCATGCCCGAGCCGCCGGCGACGGCGATGATGGGGCCGCGATGGCTTTCGCGCAGGTAGGAAGCACCGAACGGGCCCTCGACCCTCACCTGGTCGCCGACCCTGAGCTTCTCCGCGACATGGGCGCTGGTGGCGCCGCCCGACGTGCGGCGGACGTGGAATTCGAGGACCGGGTCGCCCGGCACGTTGGCCATCGAATAGTCGCGCGGCGGGCAACCCTCGAAGGTCACCGAGGCGAACTGGCCGGCCGAGAAGTCGAAAGGGCCGCCCGAGACGAGCTCGAGGCGGATGCGCTTGATGTCATGCGTGGCGTCGTCGAGGGAGAGGACCTTGCAGGCGAGCAGCCGGCGCGGATGGACGATCAGGTCGTCCTCCTCGAGCCAGGCGACTTCGCACTCGTCCCACGGCACGGCGCGGCAGGCGAGGATCAGCCCGCGTTCCTTCTCCTCGTCGGACAGCGCGAACTCGGAATAGCCCTCCATCGCCACCTCGCCCTTCACGAGTTGCGACTTGCAGGCGCCGCAGTTCCCGGACTGGCAGCCGAACGGATAGGAGATGCCGGCATCGAGCGCGGCTTCCAGGATGGTGGCGCCGGTCGGCACGTCGATCGTGCGGTCGGCGGAGGCGATGCGAACTTTGAAACTCATCTGGTGCGCCAGCGAATGGGTGTGCTTCCGAAACAGTCCGCGTCTAGCGTTCCGGCGAAGGGCCGTCCACCTGCGGCACTCGACCGGCCTTTCGACCGCCGAAACGGGAACCCTGATCGACCTGCTGGAGAAGGTGCGCGCGTCGGCGCGTTCGCTATAGTCCGCGCGCCATGAGCTCAGCCCATCCAGACTTCCAGAATTTTCCCAGGGATCTCGTGCACGACTCGGAGATGCTCGAGATCCTGCGTGCCAATCCGCCCGAGGTGTTGAAGACGCTGAATGGCGAACTGCTCGATATCGACTCGACGCGCGGCTATGCGCGGTTCCGGTTCGAGATCGTGCCGGCCTTCTGCCATTCGCAGGGGCGCGTCTGCCAGGGCGGCTTCCTGACCGGCATGGTCGACACGGCGATGGCCAATGCCGCCATCGTCAAGGGCAAGCTCGGCGTCGCCGTGCCGACGCTCGAACTCAAGATCAGCTTCTTCGAAGCGATGGGGCCAGGCATCGTCTATGCCGAGGGCCGCGTTATGCGCTGGGGCGGCTCGGTCGGTTTCCTCGACGGCGATCTCAAGGACGAGAAGGGCCGCCTGATCGTCCACTCGACCTCGACGATCAAGATCGTCCGGCCGAAGGTAAAGGCTTGAGTTAAGCTCCGTCGTCGAGACGACGGGGGTTCTCTTAGCTTCCGAACCGCGCCTGCCAGTGCTCGGCGATCTGGCGGCGCGTCGCGAACCAGGCGCCGCCCTTCTGCTTCATGTGCGACACGATGCGGTCCAGCGCGGCGATGCGGCCGGGGCGGCCGATCATGCGCAGGTGCAGGCCGATCGACATCATCTTCGGCGACTTCTCGCCCTCGGCCCACAGCGTGTCGAAGGCGTCGGTCGTGTAGTCGGCGAAGTCGCGCGCCGAGACGAAGCGGTGGAAGCCCTGGTGATAGTGCATGTCGTTGGTGTCGAAACTGTAGGGCAGCACCAGGTGCCGCTTGCCCGCGACCTCGACATGGAAGGGCAGGTCGTCGGAATAGTCGTCGCTGTCGTAGAGGAAGCCGCCTTCCTCGACGAGCAGGCGGCGCGTGTTGGGCGAGGGCGTCGAGCGGGTGTGCCAGCCGACGGGCCGCGTGCCGGCGATTTCGGTCAGCGCCTTGACGGTGCGGGCGATGATCTCGCGCTCCTTCGCCTCCTCCATGTGGGCATGCTTTTCCCAGCGCCAGCCGTGGCAGGAGATTTCATGGCCGCGCGCGACCGCGTCGTGGATCAGCCAGGGCGAGAGTTCGGCCGCGAGGCCGCAGGTGCTGACCGTGGCCGGAACGCCCAGCCGCTCCAGCGAGTCGGCGATGCGCCACCAGGCGGCCTTGGTGCCGTACTCGAAGTGCGACTCCATGCACCGGTCGGGAACGCCCACGACCTCGTCGGTGACCTCGTAGACCTTCTCGTTGTGGGCGTCTCCCGCCGACAACGACATCTCCGCGCCTTCCTCGAAGTTGATCACGAAGGAGACGGCGACCCGTGCACCGCCGGGCCACTGCGGATCGGGTGGCGTGCGGCCGTAGCCCTTGAGATCGCGCATCGCGGTCACGATTCCCGATGGCCGATGATGTCGGCCAGGGGGCCGGCGAGGCCCTTGGAGTCCTTGGCCGCGGGCCGGCGATAGGTGCCCTGCGTGGCCTTGCGCGGATTGAGCCGCACCAGCCCCTCGGCCATCGTCACCGCGGCCTGGATGCCGTCGACCAGCGGCACCGGCACGCGGTCGCGGATCGTGTTGGCCATGCCGGCCAGAGGGGCGCCGGCCAGGATGACCACGTCGGCGCCGTCGTTCTTCACCGTGCCGAGGGCGAGGTCGATCAGGACCTGCTCCTTCTCGTGCTGCACGTCGTCGATCGAGCGGAAGCCCTCGTCGGGCGTGCGGATGGCGGCGCAACGACTCGACATGCCGTGCCACTCGACGATCTCGGCGAACCAGGGCTCGAGCGCCTTGGCGAAGCTCACGATCGCGAACCTGCGACCCAGGGTGCAGGCGACCAGCATCGCGGCTTCCGCCATGCCCACCACGGGGAAGTCGAACAGCTCGCGCGCCCCGCCGAGGCCCGGGTCGCCGAAGGCTGCGACGATGGCCGCATCGAAGGTGCCGCGCCGCTCGGCCAGCATCTCGAGCATCATGGCGCTGCCGATCGCGGCTTCGGCGCGCGTGGCGATGTAGGGCACGCCGCGCGGCGCGGTCATCGGCAGCAATTCGGTGCCGGGGCTCGCGACGAGCCGGCCCGAGGCCACGAGACGGTCGGTGACGCCGGTGGAGGTATTGGGATTGGCGACGAGGATTTTCATGAGACCATTCTTAGAGGTCGGCGAGCGTGCGCAAGCCCACGAGCCAGTTGCCAATCACGCGCGCCAGGATAGCGAGCAGAGAGAGACCGTCGGCGACAGGATTGGAAGCAAGGGCCGTGCCTATTGCGGTCCCCTGAGCCGTGCCACTTCCTCCTCCAGTTCCTTGATCCGCTGGGCGAGACTGTCGACGGCCGGGGCGATGTCGGCCTCGCTGTAGCGCGGCACGATGTGCTGGCGGCAGTTGATGTCCCAGGCCTCGATGGTGAAGGCGATCGCCCGCTGTGGGCGGGCGCGATAGGCCGGGTCGACCAGACGCTCCATCAGTTCGACGTCGCCCTCCACGATTCGCGCCCGGCCCCAGAGCTTCAGGCGCTGCTGGGTGGCGAAGTGCAGGACGAAGATGTGGGCGCGGTCGTTTTCCCGCAGGTGGCCGAGCGAGATGTACTGCTGGTTGCCGGCGAAATCGGCGAAGGCCAGCGTATGCGTTCCGATGGGCTTCAGGAACCCCGGCGGCCCGCCGCGGTGCTGTATATAAGGTCTGCCGTCGGCGCTGGCCGTGGCGAAGAAGAACGTGTCGATGACGCCGAGGAAGCGGCGGAGATCGTCGGTGATCTCCTTGTTCCAGACCCGGCCCTCGAACTGGGCGCGCGATCCGAGACGCGTCTGCTCCGCCTTCACCCCGGCTGAGAACATCACGTCTTCGGGATCGCTCATCCCAGCCGCTCCATCGTCACCCCAGCTTCTTGCCGAGCTCGCCCGCGATTTCCTGGATGAACTGCCAGGCGACGCGGCCCGAGCGGGACCCGCGCGTGATCGACCATTCGACCGCCCGCTTGCGCAGCTCATCCCTGGGGATGTCGAGCTTGAAGAACTCGCAATATCCTTCGATCATCGCGAAGAACGTGTCCTGGTCGGCATTGTGGAAGCCGAGCCACAGGCCGAAGCGGTCCGACAGCGAGACCTTCTCCTCGACGGCCTCGGACGGGTTGATGGCCGTCGAGCGCTCGTTCTCGATCATGTCGCGCGGCATCAGGTGGCGCCGGTTCGAGGTCGCGTAGAACACGACATTCTCCGGCCGGCCCTCGATGCCGCCGTCGAGCACGGCCTTCAGCGACTTGTAGGCGGCGTCCTGCCCGTCGAACGACAGGTCGTCGCAGAACACGATGAAGCGGCGGCTCGAATCGCGGATCATGGTGAGCAGCGCGGGCAGCGAGGGAATATCCTCGCGATGGATCTCGATCAGGGCCAGGGGGCCCGGAGGTCCGCCCATCTCGCGGTTCACATGGGCGTGTACGGCCTTCACGATCGAGCTCTTGCCGGCGCCGCGCGAGCCCCAGAGCAGCGCATTGTTGGCCGGCAGGCCCTTGGCGAAGCGCCGCGTATTCTCGACCAGCGTCTCTTTCTGGCGGTCGATGCCGACCAGCAGGTCGATGTTGACGCGGTTGACCTTGGGGACCGCTTCGAGGCGGTGCCCGGCCGCGTGCCAGACATAGGCTTCCGCCCCGTTGATGTCGGCGCCGGGAGGGGTCGGAGGCGCCAGGCGGTCGAGCGCTGCCGCAATGCGTGAAATAGTGGCTTTAAGGTCTTGATCCATTGTCGCCGGCCGCTGAAAAGGGGGGCGACCATATCGTCCCCGGCTTGCGTTGCAAAGCGGGGGGAGACCGCTATAGTCCGCGCGCTTTTTCGACGGCCGGAAGACTCGGGAGCAGAAGATGTTTATTTCGCAGGCGTGGGCGCAGGGCACGGGTGGCGGCAGCGGGGATTTCCTCGTTCAGCTCTTCCCGTTGGTCCTCATCTTCGTCGTTTTCTACTTCCTGCTGATCCGTCCGCAGCAGGCCAAGGTGCGTGCCCAGCGCGAGATGCTGGCCGGGGTGAAGCGCGGCGATCGCGTCGTCACCGGCGGCGGCATCATCGGCCTGGTCACCAAGGTGATCTCGGACAACGAGGTCCAGGTGGAACTTGCCGAGGGCGTGCGGGTTCGCATCATCAAGCAGACGATCACCGACATCCTGACGCGCGGCGAGTCGGTGCGCGGCCCGAAGGAGAGCAGCGAAGAGGACGACAAGCCCATGCTGCCGCCGCCGGCCCCGGCGCCGGAGCGCAAGAGCCTGCTGGGCGGCCTGTTCGGCGGCGGCAAGAAGTAACGGCCGCAGAAGGGCTCAAATCGGCATGCTCAACCTCCCGCGCTGGCAGACCATCGCCATTGCCGTCATCACGCTTCTGTCGGCGCTGTTCGCCCTGCCGAACCTGCTGCCGGCCAGCGTGCTGCAGCACCTGCCGCAATGGTATGCGACCAGCCGGATCAATCTCGGCCTCGACCTGCGCGGCGGCGCCCATTTCCTGCTGGAAGCCGACCTGCGCTCGGTGCTGACCGAGCGCCTGACCAACCTGTCGGACGCGGTGCGTGCGGAATTGCGCAAGCAGCAGGTGCCGTTCCGGGACGTGACGGTCGACGCCGGCAAGAATCTCGTGGTCACCCTGCGGGACGAGGCGAACCGGTCCAAGGCCCTCGAGGCGATCCGGGCGGTCGATCCGGCGCTGGCGCTGTCGGGCAGCGGCGACACGATCCGGGTGGCCTATTCCGCGCAGGAGCTGGCGACGCGAAAGAAGGAGGTGATCGACCAGTCGATCGAGATTCTCCGCCGCCGCGTCGACGAGACCGGTACGCTCGAGCCGACCATCACCCGCCAGGGCGACGAACGCATCCTGCTGCAGGTCCCGGGCATCAAGGATACGAGCGACCTAAAACGCAAGATCAACCAGACCGCCAAGCTCACCTTTCATCTGGTGAACGAGGACGTGGCCGCGACCGGCCAGAACATCCCGCAGACCCTGCCGCCCACCACCTTCCTGGTGCCGACGCGCGAAGGCATGCAGGAACTGCGCCGCACGAATCCGAAGGCCTGGGAGGATATCCAGGCCGCCAATCCGCGCCTGTCGCCGGAGCAGATATGCCGGCGTTACCAGCCGCAGTGCCTGCCCGTGCTGAAGCGCGTGGTCGTCGGCGGCGAGGACCTCGACGATTCCAAGGCCACCTTCGAGCAGCAGCAGGGCGGCCGCCCGATCATCAGCTTCACCTTCAACTCGGCCGGCGGCCGCGCGTTCTGCGCCGCCACCCGCGCCAACATCGGCAAGCGGCTGGCGATCCAGCTCGACGGCGAGATCATCAGCGCCCCGGTCGTGCAGGGCGCGATCTGCGGCGGCAGCGGCATCATCACCGGGAGCTTCACGACCCAGCAGACTCAGGAACAGTCGCTGCTGCTGCGCTCCGGCGCGCTGCCGGCGACGCTCACCATCATCCAGGAAAGCACCGTCGGCGCCGACCTGGGCGCGGACGCCATCCAGGCGGGCACCGTGGCGGCGCTGGTCGGCACGGCGCTGGTCGCGATCTTCATGTTCGTGGCCTACGGTCCGGTGTTCGGCGGTTTCGCCAACCTGGCCATGCTGGTGAACCTCCTGATGGTGTTCGCCGGCATGTCGATCCTGGGCGCTTCGCTCACCCTGCCGGGCATCGCAGGCCTCGTCCTCACGGCCGGCCTCGCTGTCGATGCCAACGTGCTGATCTACGAGCGCGTGCGCGAGGAGAAGGCGCTGGGCCGGTCTCCGTTCAGCGCGCTCGCCACGGGTTACGAGAAGGCGATGTCGGCGATCATCGACGCCAATCTCACGACCCTCATCGCCGGCGTCCTGCTGTTCGGTTTCGGCTCCGGGCCGATCCGCGGCTTCGCGACGACCCTGACGCTCGGCATCATCACATCGATGTTCAGCTCGACGATCTTCACGCGCATGCTGCTTTCGGTCTGGGTGCGCTGGCGCCGTCCCGCCGAACTCGTGATCTGAGGCGCAGCCATGTGGAAGCCTGTCCGCCTGTTCACCTTCAAGAGGAAGTTCGACTTCCTCGTCCATCGCCGCGCCGCACTGATCATCTCGACCCTGATCAACGTCGTGGCGATCGTCGGTGTCTTCACCATCGGCCTCAACTTCGGCATCGATTTCAAGGGCGGCATCGCCATCCAGGCCAAGGCCAAGGATGGCACGGCCGAACTCGACCAGCTGCGCACCGTCGTGGGAAACCTGGGCGTCGGCGAGGTTTCCCTGCAGGAATTCGGCGATCCCAGCACCGTCCTGATCCGCGTCCAGCGCCAGGAGGGCGACAATCAGTGCGTCGCCGGCGCCCAGCGCGTGATGCAGAAGGCGGCCGGTCAGGGCTGGCAGGTGAAGCCGGGCGCCGCCGGAACCGGTGACGTCGATTTCACGTCTCCGGCCGCGCTCGATGCCGCCAGCTGGCGCGATGCGGTCAGCCGCGCCGGTCTGACGCTGCAGGAGCGTCAGCTTCCGCGCGGTTCGACCAACACGGCCAGGATCGACATGTCGGTCGAGCAGCGCGCCGAATGGTGCCAGCAGGTCGCGATCAAGCTGGTCGAGGATGCGATCGGCAGCAACTACGAACTGCGCGGCACCGAGTCGGTCGGGCCCAAGATTGGCGACGAGCTGATGCGCAGCGGTATCTGGGCCGTGATCGCCACCATGTTTGCGATCGCCATCTACGTCTGGGTGCGCTTCGAATGGCAGTTCGCGGTCGGCGCGCTGATTGCCATGCTGCACGACGTCATCTCGACCATCGGCATCTTCGTGCTGTTCCAGCTCGACTTCAGCCTGACGGCCCTCGCTGCGGTTCTGACCATTGCCGGCTACTCGATCAACGACACCGTCGTGATCTTCGACCGCGTGCGCGAGAACATGCGCCGCTACAAGAAGATGCCGTTGATCGATCTGCTGAACCACAGCGTCAACGAGACCCTGTCGCGTACCTTGATGACCTCGGGGACGGTGTTCGTGGCCGTGGCGGCGCTGGTCCTGTTCGGCGGGCCGGTCCTGCAGAGCTTCTCGGTGGCCATGCTCTGGGGCGTCATCGTCGGCGCCTATTCCTCGGTCTGGGTCGCCTGTGCGGGCCTCGTCTATCTAGGCCTGCGCCCCGACCAGCTTCGCCCGGCCGACGACAAGGCTGACCAGGGCGACAAGGCGGAGAAGGCGGGGGCGTGAAGCCGCCACTCCCGGGACCCGCCGACAAGACCCTGCCGACACCCGATCCGGCACAGGTCCAGTACATTCGCAGCTACGGTCCCGGTCGCTTCATGATCAGTGATCGTGAATGGCGGTCGCCGGTGCTGGTGACGCCGAGCGTTACCCATCCCTGGGCGATCACGCGAGCCGGGGATTTCACTGTCGAAAGTCTGGCGCCACTGCGCGGGGCGGCGGTGCCGACGGAGATCCTCGTCCTGGGCTGTGGCGCGCGCGCGGTGTTCGTTCCGCCCGATCTGCGGGCGGCCCTGAAGGCGGCCGGCATGGGCCTCGAGGTGGTCGATACGGGCTCGGCCTGCCGTATCTACAACGTGCTGCTGGCCGAGAGCCGGCGGGTGGCGGCGGCCCTCATTCCGCTGTAGCGGGCGATGGTGGTCCCATGAAAACGGGGCCCCGCGGGGCCCCGTTTCGTTGTTCGTACAGTGGGAGTGGTCCGTCAGATCGGGGCGTTCTGCTGGGCCACCATGCAATAGAGCATGCCGATCGAGAACATGGTGTTGAAGCGGCTGGCATAGAGCGCCCTCGTCGCCGCGGCAGCCTTCTCCTCGGCCGTGGCTTCGACGAGACCCAGGACCTTCTGCTGGTTCGGCCAGATGATGAACCAGACGTTGAAGGCCATCACCAGCGCCATCCACATGCCGACGCCGATCATGATGAAGCCCGGACGCAGGGTCAGCGCCTCGATGATGTACTTGTTCATCGCGGCCAGCAGCAGGCCGGTGACGACGGTTGCGACGGCGGCGTAGCGGAACCACCACAACACGGTCGGCGCGATGAACTTGGTGATGGCGGTGCGGCTTTCGGCCGGCTGGATCTTCGGCATGGTGGGCACCTGCACGAAGTTCAGGTACCAGAGCAGGCCGATCCACATGACACCGCAACTCACGTGCAGCCACCGCATGATGACCGTCGCATAGGCATGGTCGATCTTGACCGACTGTCCGGTCACCGCGCCGGCGCCCACGACGATCAGGATCAGGAGCACGATACCTGCGGAAACAGTTCGTCCAAGCGAGGTAAACACGGCACCCATGTTGAACTTCCCCTTTTATGTCATTGAAGGGATTAATGAATCCCCGATCGCTGTATCCTAGTCTGAAGCCGCACTGCGTTCAACTGTCGCACCTTCGCCTTTGATCCCTATGTCCGACTCCCCGCCCAAACCCTACAGCGCCGCCGAGGCATCGCACCGCTACGTTCTCGACCTCGTGCACGGTGCCGACCGCGAGCGCTTCCTCGGCGCCCTGTTTGCGCCGGAGCCGCAGCGCCGCGGGCTGCTGGCGCTGCTCGCCTTCGATCACGAGCTGGCGCGGACCCGCAGCGTGACCCGGGAACCAATGCTGGCGCGTATCCGGCTGGAATGGTGGCGCGAGGCGATGGCGGAAGCCGCGGGGACGGGCAAACCCCGCGCCCAGCCCATCGTCGACGCGCTCGCGGAAACGGTCCGCCGGCACGGGCTCGCGCTCGAAAGCCTGGTCGATCTGATCGACGCGCGCGAGGAAGAGATCGAGGGACCGCTCGACGTCATGCGGGCCGGCCATGCGCTGGCCGACCTGGAGCTCAGCGTCCTGAGGGTCGAGGACGCAGCGTCCCGGCAGGCGGCCCACGCGGTCGGCGCGGCCTGGCTGATGGGCGAAGGCCCCGAGCGCGACCAGCTCGTGGGCGACGCGCGGGCGCTGCGCCGCAAGGTCGATCCGGCCGCCCTGCCGATCCTGCTGCCGGCGCTCTCGCTCGGTCGGCCGCTGGGGCCGCTGCGGCGACCGTTGGCCTATTGGTGGTCGGCGAGGCGCGGGCGATACTGAAGGGCAACCCGGGAGGAAGCGTGGCACGCGCGAACGCAAACGGTATCGAGATCGAGTACGAGACGTTCGGCAGCCGGAAGGATCCGGCCCTGCTGCTCATCATGGGCCTGGGCGCCCAGCTCACGCTCTGGCCGGAATCGCTGTGCGAGGGGCTGGCCGGGCGGGGCTTCTTCGTCGTGCGCTACGACAATCGCGACGTCGGCCTGTCGACCGACTTCGACCGGTGGGGCGTGCCCGATCTCATGGGGGCCTTCGCCAAATTGATGAAGGGCGAGAAGGTCGAGACGCCGTACCTGCTGGCCGACATGGCGGCCGATGCGACCGGCCTGCTCGACGCGCTGGAGATCGATCGCGCGCACATGGTCGGCGCCTCGATGGGCGGCATGATCGCCCAGGTGATCGCGGCCTCCCATCCGCAGCACACGCGCTCGCTCGTCTCCGTCATGTCGACCAGCGGGCGCCTCGGCCTGCCGATGGGCAAGCCCGAAGCCGTGGCGATGCTGTCGGCGCAGCCCGAGGGGACGGAGCGCGAGCAGCTCGTGGCCCACGGCATCAAGTTGCGCACCGTCATCGGTGGCCCGGGCTATCCGACGGACCCTGCCGCGATGCGCGCCCTGGTCGAACGCAACATCGACCGGCGCTACTATCCGCCGGGCGCGGCGCGGCAGTACCTGGCGATCATGGCCTCGGGTCCGCGCGTCGATCTCCTGAAGACGGTCAAGGTGCCCACCCTGGTGCTGCACGGCGAGGACGATCCGCTGCTGCCTGTCGAGTGCGGTCGCGACGTGGCGGCTCTCGTGCCGGGCGCGAAGATCGAGACCTTTCCCGGCTGGGGACACGACGTGCCCGAGCAGATGGTGCCGAGGCTCGTCGAGAGCGTTTCGAAGTTCTGCAAGGCTGCCTGAGGAGCGCACCATGAAGTTCGGTATCTTCTACGAGCATCAGCTGCCCCGGCCGTGGGGCGAGAAGAGCGAGTACCAGCTCCTGCAGGATTCGCTCACCCAGATCGAGCTCGCCGACCGGCTGGGCTACGACTATGCGTGGGAGGTCGAGCATCACTTCCTCGAGGAGTATTCGCACTCTTCGGCACCGGAAGTGTTCCTCGGCGCCGCCAGCCAGCGCACCAAGCGGATCCGGCTGGGCCATGGCGTGATCCAGCTCACGACCAACAACCCGCACCGCGTCGCCGAAAAGGTCTCGACGCTCGACCTGCTGTCGGGCGGCCGTGTCGAGCTGGGCATGGGCGAGGCGGCGGGACCGGCCGAGCTGCATCCGTTCAACATCCGGGTGCGCGACAAGCGCGAGCGCTGGGAGGAGGCGGTGAAGGCCATCGTCCCCATGTTCACCAGGGAGAGCTGGGAGTTCCACGGCCAGTACTACGACTTCCCGGCACGCAACGTGATCCCCAAGCCGTTCCAGAAGCCGCATCCGCCGCTCTGGGTCGCCTGCTCGAACATCGCCACCATCGGCAAGGCCGGCGAATGGG